>Ga0154970_139_pt1 | contig 2279 bp, 2 predicted proteins | sample RifCSPhighO2_01_FD_105938 | JGI IMG/M metagenome (GOLD analysis project Ga0154970, IMG submission 105938) | Candidatus Kaiserbacteria bacterium RIFCSPHIGHO2_01_FULL_55_37 | reverse complement strand
GTCGCCCTTGTAGGGTTTCTTCGGAATCACCGTTTCACCGGACGAATCGACGACAAACAACGTCTTTGTGTCGCCATCCCAATGAATTGCCTTTACCACACCGCTTTTCAGCAGGCGGCGGAGGTGTGTTCCGACGAAGTGTGTGCGGAGGCGATGGTGTATCGCCGCCCATGCAACCGCTCCGAGAACGACGGCAGCCGCGAGAATCCACACCCCTTCCGGGACGTGGAAGTTTGGGATTGATAGCGCGGACAGTTTGGTGCCCGCAGATTGTAGAAACTCTTGAATCTTATCCATTGTAGTTTCTCCTTATCATCCCCCGAACTTTTTTATAATATTTTTGCATGAATGTCAAGTGAAGGGCGCCCATTCACACCGAACAGTCTTTTTTCAAGGAGTCCGCGCATAAGCGCTGATATACTATTAGAGATATGTACATCTCCGACACCCATCTGAAGTCATTCCTCGCCGACGCGGGGCTCGTCTCGGCGAAAGATTTTGACTCCGCGGAAATCGAGGCCAAAAAGACGGGGCAGCAGGTGGGGGATATCTTGAAGGCAAAGAATGCCATTGGCGAAGACGAGCTGCGCCGCACCTATGCGTATATTCTCGGCATTCCCTTCGTCTCGCTCGTCGGCACAAACATCAAATACGACACCCTATCAATGATTCCCGAGCCCGTCGCACGGCGCAACAACATCATCGCCTACAATCACAGCGCCGAAGAGCTCGAAGTGGCGATGCTCGATACCGACGACCTCGCGGCAATAGATTTCATAAAAAAGAAGACACACCTCAAGGTCTTGCCGCGGCTCACCGATGTCGACTCAATTAAATCCGCACTCAAGCAATACCAGCAAGGCCTCAAAGACAATCTCGGCGATGTCATCGGACGCGAAACCGCCGCGCTTGAAAAAACCGCCGCCGAGCTTGCTGCGGCGGGCGAGGGGAAAGAACTGGATCTGAAAGAAGTGGCGGAGGGCGTCCCCGCCGTACGCATCGTTGATACCCTCATCCGGCATGCCAATGCGCAGAACGCGTCCGACATCCATATCGAGCCGCTCGAAGAATCGCTCCTTATCCGGTACCGCATCGACGGTATTTTGCACGATGCGATGGAGCTGCCGAAGCATGCCGCCGCCGCCATCACGGCGCGCATTAAGATTTTGGCGAATATGCGGCTCGACGAACACCGCCTTCCGCAAGACGGACGTTTCGGCGCGGAAAGCGGCGGCGAGAAGATATCTTTCCGTGTTTCAATTCTCCCGACTTACTATGGCGAGAAAATCGTCATGCGCCTTTTGCACGATTCCATTTCAGGATTCACGCTTGAGAGCATCGGATTCCACGGCGGCGGTCTCGAAGGCATGCATGAGGCGATGCGCAAGACGACCGGCATGGTGCTCGCTTGCGGACCGACCGGCGCGGGAAAATCCACGACGCTCTATACCTTGCTCGACATCGTGAACACACCCGATGTAAACATCTCTACCATCGAGGACCCTATCGAATATCAGATGCCGCGCATCAATCAGACGCAGGTGCGGCCGGAGATAGGATTTACCTTTGCCAACGGTCTCCGCAGCCTCGTGCGCCAAGACCCCGACATCGTGATGGTCGGAGAAATTCGCGACAAAGAAACGGCGTCACTCGCCATCAACGCCGCACTCACGGGCCACCTCGTCTTCTCGACGCTGCACACGAATTCTGCGGCGGGTGCCGTGGCGCGCTTGCTCGACATGGGTGTCGAGCCGTTCCTACTCGTATCGACACTCCGTGTCATCATCGGACAACGGCTCGTGCGCAAGCTCGCGCCCGACAAAGAAAAATACGAACTCTCGCGCGACGAACAGGCACAGCTCGACCGCATCATTGATACGGGCACTGTCTTGCGCGCGCTCAAAGAAGAAAAAGCCGTTGCTGCGGATTCGACCTGGAAGAATATTTCTTTCTCCAAGCCGAAGGAGAACGGACAAACGCCGTCGGGGTATTCGGGACGCGTGGGAATCTACGAAGTATTGCCGATGACCTCGACCATCAAAGAGCTGGTGATGAAAAATGCGACGGGCGATGATATAGAGAAACAGGCGCGGAGCGAAGGCATGCTCACGATGAGCGAAGACGGAATATTTAAAGCGGCACAGGGAGTTACCACCATCGAAGAGGTTTTGCGCGTAATTACCGAGTAAGTAGCGTTATACTTTGGATAATGAAGTTCACGTACACCGCTGAAAAAAGCGACGGGGAAATATACAAAGGCGTTGCCGATGCGGCCGACC
>Ga0154970_147_pt1 | contig 5257 bp, 5 predicted proteins | sample RifCSPhighO2_01_FD_105938 | JGI IMG/M metagenome (GOLD analysis project Ga0154970, IMG submission 105938) | Candidatus Kaiserbacteria bacterium RIFCSPHIGHO2_01_FULL_55_37 | reverse complement strand
CGAAACAAAAATTCAACGCATATTACCCGCGTTGTCCAAGCAGTACGAATCACAACCGCCGAAAGAGGCCGCTTTCATATATAAAGGACTCGAGGGATACAAGAATTACATGCGCGACCTCGTGCGCGTCGCGGAGCCGACCTACTTTCTTGGGGCAAAAGCGTTGTGGTTCACACCAAATATCGACAAGCACTTCCTGACAGACTTCAGGGAAACTTTTGAAAAGAAAAAGATACCGTACTTTACGCTCTTCGACCATCGAGTCGCCGAGAAAATGCCGTCGGCGGTTAGCGAAGTTGGTGGAAAAAGCAAAGTCCTACCGGCGAAATATTCGACGTCAGGGGTATGCGACATCTTCGGCGATTATGTCGTGACATTTTCAAGCGTGGATGTGGGTAATTTCGGTGAAAAGGGAAGCATCTTCGTCATGGTCAATCACGATCTCGCCGAAACGTATCGCACGTGGTTCCAACTCATCTGGGATTTGTGTCCTGAGAGTCCTGATGTAACATCGTAATCTTATGTGGCTTTCATTTGCTCTCGCGAGTGCGGTACTTCTTGCAGTACGACGTATTTATGAGAAGGAACTCACCGCGCGGTTCAGCAATTTCTCTCTGAGTTTCCTCCTGATGACATTTTCAGTGCCTGCGGCGCTGGTACTGTTCCTATTTTTCCCGATACCGGACGACATCTTTCAACTACCGTGGCGATTTTGGTGGCCGCTTATCTTTATTTGGATAGTTCTGTATCCGGTGCAAAATTATCTTCTCTACCGTTCGCTCCGGGAAGGGGAGTTGTCCCAAGTGACACCCGTCTCGGCGCTGCTTCCGGTTTTCAACATCATTCCGTCGTTCTTCTTGTTGCAAGAGCTTCCGAGCGTACTCGGCGCTGCCGGCATCGTCGCGACCGTCGTCGCGACGTATCTGCTTCTTACTGACGTTCGTCAAGGTGAAAGACAAAAATATAATCTCCCCGTGCTTTTTATGATAGGAAGCGTGGTATGTACTGCTATCGGCTCGACGCTCGATAAGGTAGCGATAGAAGCATCCACTCCCGTTTTTTATACGTTCGTAAATATGCTCGGCGCCTCGGTGATATTTCTTGTCCTCACATTCGCATACCGGCAGCAGCACGAGCTTGCACGCGCGAGGGAAGTCATCGGGACACTGCTCATACTCGGTGTTGTTATGGCGCTCGCGTTCGTAGCTTTTGCGACGGCCTTTGCTCTCGGACCGACTTCCTACACGCTCGCGATACGCTCGGGCGGACTCCTCATCGCGGCGCTGTGGGGTCTCGTGCTGCTGAAAGAAAGTTTGTCTGCGCAGAAGATACTGGCGCTTGTGCTGTTCGTCGCAGGGACGTTCGCGCTCGCGGTGAGTTGAGTCGCGGTCTACTTTGCGAGCTGCGCAAGGTAGAGGTCTATCAGTCTTGGTGCAATGTGTGTATTAAAGTCCAGCGCTTCTAGGGCGATGTCCCCGCCGAGTGTCGTCGCGAGGTCGAATCTTGTCTGCGCCGCAAGGTCGCGGTCAATATAGCTCATGGTGATAGCACGCAGGTCGCGCGTGGCTGTCGTGTCGCCTTCGCTCGTCGTTGATATGAGGGCGATGAGCATACCCCAGGCGTTGACGACGGCGCCGCCAGAGGAGCCGCCCTGCGCTTCGATAATGCCCCCGAGAGAGATGAGGTCGACGGTTTTTGTCGCGAACGTCATGAGTTGTCCTATCGTAGTTACCGAGGCCGCGGGATACAGGTTGAATTGCGCTGCCGAGGCGAGAAACTCCGCAGGGTAACTGACGGCGAGGACGGAGTCGTCTTTGAAGCCTATGGCCTCGCGTGTGTCGAAGGGGAGATAGGAGAACGGAGTGGGGAGCGGAGTGCCGTCGACCGAGCTTGTGATGCGAAGCAATGCGTAATCGTGTTCACCCGTCCCCGTGGGGCGCTCGGAAGTAACCTCGTGAGCGTGTGCCTCGACCCATACGGGTGGAATGTAAAGTATTTCTACGCGCCATCGCGCAATCGCGGGCGCTCCCGTGCGGATAATGCAGGAGAGGTCTATGTGTGCACTCTGTGCGAGCAACACATACTGTGCGACGTGCGCGTTGGTGAGAATAACCCCCCGCTGGTCGATGATGACTCCGGAGCCGGAAATGGGAGACAGGGAGCCTGAGTTACGCGGCGTGCAGAGAATATTTACCAGCGCGGGTCGCGTGATGGCATTGATTGATTCGAAAGGCACCGGCGCGTATGAATACGGGTTCTTAATACGCAAGACCTGATTGTCGGGCTGCCTTTGCGCTACGACGGGTTGTTTGGCCGCCGTCTTCTTTATCACAGTTGTTGCTGTGGTCGCCTCGCCCGTAGGGCTACGGCCGAGGGTTACCGGGGTCCGTTTCGGTGTCGATGTGGCAGGTGGCGGGGGAGGCGGAACTTCAAATCCTGTGTTTGCTGCAGCCGCTTGCGCCTCGCCCGTAGGGCTACGGCCGAGGGCCGGCGTACTCGTTGACGGTGCTTCCACTTTCTGGAGCGTGACCACTGTCGGCGGTCGGTTATATACGAGAAGAGTGAATCCGCTCGCGATTAAAACGAGTGCCGCAATGCTGAAAGTGAGTGAAGGGAGACGAGGCGACATGCGCTGAATATACGCTGTATAGTAAGATGGCTCAAGTTTGTGCGGGATGGGGGAATCGGACCCCCGACTCAGGTTTGGAAAACCCGCGTTTGACCACTAAACTAATCCCGCTTCGGCCTCACTTTACACGAATACACGCCACTACACAAAAACCGCCCTAGGGCGGTTTTTGTTTAAACAAGCTGAAAAGCTCATTTAACAGCGTCCTTCAAGGTCTTGGAAGCGCGGAACTTCGGTACCCGCATTGCCTTGATCTGGATGGTTGCACCCGTTCGCGGGTTGCGGCCTGTGCGGCCTGCGCGTGTCTTCGCCTGGAAGATGCCCAAACCTGCAATTGATACCTCCTGACCGGCCTTGAGCGTGTTGGTAATCGTATCAATGATTGCCTCTACTGCGCGCTCGCCATCGGCCTTTGTGCAACCAATCGTAGCTGCTACTTTCTCAACCAAGTCCATCTTATTTGCCATATATTTTTTGTTATTCGTCTATTAAATAATAACCATCATGCGCACTCGACCTCTGTTCGACCATTTTGAGCCGTATTTTCCGCGTGTCAATTGACAAAAGCCTATTATTCACAGCTTTTGAGCCGCGGAATAACTGCCCAAAATATGGCTCAACATAGGCCTGGAATCTACCTGTCACGGCGGGCTTTGGACTAGCGGGCGTATTCAATCACCCTTGTCTCTCTTATCACGCTTATTTTTATCTCTCCCGGATACTGCATGTCTTTTTCTATTTTGTCCGCGATGTCGCGGGCGAGTTTGCGGCATTCGAGGTCGGAAAGCGCCTCGGGCTTCACGATGACGCGTACCTCGCGGCCGGCGGCGATGGCGTAGCTCTTCTCGACGCCCGGTTGGTTGTTGGCGATGGCCTCCAATTCGGTAAGGCGCTTGATGTAGTTCTCCACGGAGTCGCGGCGGGCACCGGGGCGGGCACCTGAGATGGCGTCGGCGACCTGGACTATCATTGATTCGGGAGTTTCGTACGGGTATTCCTCGTGGTGTGCCTGCATCGCCTTGACCACTTCCTCGCTCACGCCGAACTTTTGCAAGATGCGGCGGCCGATTTCGACGTGCGTACCGGGAACTTCGTGGTCGACCGCCTTGCCGATGTCGTGGAAGAGCGCACCCGCGCGGGCGACTCCTTCGTTGGCGCCGAGCTCCGCAGCGAGCATGCCCGCCATGTGGGCGACTTCCACGGAGTGGTCGAGCACATTTTGGCCGTAGCTCGAACGGAAATAGAGGCGTCCGAGAATCATGATGAGTTTCGGGTCTAGGTTCGGGACCTTGGCCTCGAACGCGGCCTCGGCGCCCTTCTTCTTGATGATGTTGTTGATTTCTTGCTCAGCTTTTTGGACCGACTCTTCAATCTTGGCGGGCTGGATGCGGCCGTCGAGAATGAGATTCTCAAGCGCGATGCGCGCTATTTGTCGGCGAATAGGGTCGTAGGAAGATAATGTAATCGTGCCCGGTGTGTCGTCGACGATGACATCAACGCCAGTCGCGCGTTCGAATGCGCGGATGTTGCGGCCCTCCTTGCCGATGATTTTGCCTTTGAGTTCATCGTTCGGGATTGAGATGGTCGTAGCCAGGACGTCGGAGACGACGGAGTTGCCGAGACGATGCACCGCGGTCACGAGTATTTCGTTGGCACGATGCTCCAACTTCTCGTTGCCGGAAATCTCAAGCTTGCGCATACGGCTCTCGATATCGCTCTCGTTCTGCTTCTCGACCGATTTCAAAAGGTCGTTCTTGGCTTCTTCGGCCGTAAGTCCGGCGATTTTCTCTAATTTCACTTGCTCCGCCTGACTGAGCTTATCAAGCTTTGTCTTGGCGGCCAAAATCTCATCGTTTTTCTTTGCGAGATTTTCCTGCTCGTGGTCGAGGTTGGTCTGACGTTTGTCCAGGAGCTCTTCTTTGCGCACCAAACGCTCCTCCACTTGCTTGAGGTCGGCGGCACGCACTTTCAGTTCCTCCGTAATGCGGCCTTCGGTCTCTTTTGCGCGCGCTTCCGCCTCCCCCGTGATTTTCTTTGCGCGCTCTTCGGCGTCGAGCTTCATTTTGCGGATCTCGAGCTCCATCGAGCCGCGCTTACCCAACGAAATAATAAGCCGGAGGAAGTATCCGATTGCTATACCTGCAGCACCCGAAAGGGCGAGAAGCAGGAGAATGATTTTTAATGACATACGCGGTGGCTTCAGCCGCGTGAGTGTTATGTGCGCGTCAAACTGACTTCAAGTGAGAAATCATGAATAAGTGTCTGGAGCGCATCCATTGGCTCACTGGTCGAAACAAAATTGAATTTCTTGAACATACTAATGAGTACAAAGCGAGTATACCACGAGTCAGCTTATAGGGAATAGCTTGTAGCTTGTAGGGGAAAAGACCTATAAAATAACGACTTTGTTTCCGCATTTGCTGCAAGCTGCCAGCTACCAGTTGCAAGCTATACCAACACCTTGTCAACGATGCCGTACTTGACGGCCTCTTCCGCGGTCATGAAGAAGTCGCGGTCAACATCGGAAGCAATCTTTTCCACCTTCTGGCCCGTATTTTTCGCGAGGATTTTGTTCAACCGTTCACGCAGTTTCAGAATTTGTTTGGCGGTAATCTCAATGTCCGCCGC
>Ga0154970_126_pt1 | contig 5406 bp, 6 predicted proteins | sample RifCSPhighO2_01_FD_105938 | JGI IMG/M metagenome (GOLD analysis project Ga0154970, IMG submission 105938) | Candidatus Kaiserbacteria bacterium RIFCSPHIGHO2_01_FULL_55_37 | reverse complement strand
TCGACCGTCATCCGCGTATTCGGTACCGCATTTGGGCACGCGCTCGTCGGGTATCGCTCGCTCGCGAAAGGGCTCGGAAAGATAAGCGTGAACAAAGATGCGATGAGGTCAGACCTCATTGCACATCCCGAAGTCATCGCGGAAGCAATTCAGACCGTTCTTCGCCGGGAAGGCGTGGAAGTGCCGTATGAAAAGTTGAAAGAATTAACCCGCGGCAGGCAAGTGACGCTTGAAGATTTCGCAGCATTCATCGACGGCTTGGATATCAAAGCCGACGTCAAAAAACGCCTCAAAGCGCTACGGCCGGACAATTATCTCGGCCTTGCGGCAGAGATTGCGAAATAGCGGGTGATTGTATTTGGACAGGGGACGGCTCTCTATGATTCCCCGAAACGCTTGATATACTCCGCTGCGGTAGCTTCCAAACGGGCGATGTCTTCACTGCTCAGATCGGTCGTCTCGTTCCCTCGTTGATTATATTTAAGGGCTCTTTCCAGCTCTTTTCGTGAACTTCCGGCTGCGACGTCGCGTGCATTTTTCGATTCTTCGGCGGTAGGTATCAGGTTTTGATTGAGTTTTACGAAGTCTATGAATTTGATGAGACTTCTTGCACTACCCACCAACCCCTGCACGCGGTCCCTGTGTTCCTGCGCTTGCTCTCGTATACCTATTGCGATTCCAGCATCCGCTTTCTTGCGTAACGCTTGCCACTTGCGCGCGAGAGCAAGATACACTTCGGGGGTTGTTCCGATTAGCGACTGCCCGCGCAGAAACGGCTCGATGTCCTCGGGAGTGTTGAACCGATCAAGGTCAGTACCCATTGTTGCCAGCTTTTCCAGTACCGCACGGTTCTCACCATACTTTTTTACAATATCAGCCGCGATTTCATCCGTCGGACGCGGATCTTCTTTCGCACCCAACTCCCTCCTCAAATTAAAACTATATATTTTCGGATGTTCGCCCTTTTCGTTCGGCATAGTGTTATTGTTTGAGCCCCAGCCCCGTGCGGATGAGGTACCAGTTTATCGCCACAAGCAGAGCTATCATGCCTGCGAGGACCGCAAGGGATATCCAGAGCGAGATATCGGCGATGCCGAGGAAGCCGTAGCGGAAACCGTTGATGAGATAGAAAATCGGGTTGATGTAAGTGAAGCTCTGCGCCCAAGCGGGGAGTGAGTGGACGGAGTAGAAGACGCCGCCGAGGTAGACGAGCGGGGTAAGGACGAAGGTCGGCACGAGGTTGATGCCGTCAATTGATTTTGCATAGACGCCGTTGACCAGCCCCGCGAGAGAAAATAAAGCGAGGTGAGGAGCGCGAATCCGAAGATGATAAGAATGTTGTAAATCGCGAGTTGGAGGCCGGTGAAAAATACCGATATCAAGAGTACGAGTGCGCCGACGAGTACACCGCGCACGATACCACCCGATATGAATCCCAAGATGAGGAGCCAAGGCGGCGTGGGCGAGACGAGTATCTCGTCTATGCCGCGAAAGAAGAATTTGGACTGGAAGAAGGTGAACGAGGTATTGGAGTAGGCGTTGATGACGATAGCGAGCATTACGAGCCCGGGGACGACGAAGGTCATGTAGTCAACGCCTTGCATGGTGCCGATGCGCGAGCCGAGAACAGTGCCGAAGATGAGGAAGTAGAGGCATGAGGTGATGACGCTCGGCAGGAATGTCTGCACCCAGATGCGGAACATGCGAACAATGTCCTTGCGAAGCATGGTGTAGAAAGATATCCATTTTCCGTACGTATCCATACCCCTCACACGATGCGGCAATGCCGCGTTACATAATAATCTTCATTTTGAGCGAATTCCTCGCATGGGGCGGTCAACTGGAATCGTGTGTGGGGCATACTATTTTTCGGAGGTTAGTTTCAAAAAGACTTCTTCAAGCCGGCTGCCGCGGTAGCCCTCTTTGACCGCCTCGGCGTCGCCTGCCTGCGCAGGCAGGTGATGTTTGGCGATGACCGCTTCCATCGGGCCCTGTTCGACTATCTCGCCCTTGTTGATGATGGCGACGTGTTTACAGAGCTGCTCGGCCTCTTCGAGGTAGTGGGTGGTCAGCAAGATAGTGAGACCGCTCTTACTTAGCCCCGTGAGGTACTCCCACATGCCGCGGCGTAGCTCGACATCCACGCCCGCGGTCGGCTCGTCGAGAATGAGGAATTTCGGCTCGTTCACAAGTGCGCGCGCAATCATGAGGCGGCGCTTCATGCCGCCCGAAAGCGTCATCGCATTCTGGTCCATCTTTTCACCCAGTCCCAAATCGGTGAGAAGCTTTTTTGCACGCGGTATCGCGACAGAGCGGGGAATGCCGTAGTAGCCCGCCTGATTGACGACGATATTGAGGGTCTTTTCGAACGGATTGAAATTAACCTCCTGCCCGACGAGCCCTATCTGCATTTTGGCGAGCTCGGTCTCTTTATCGATGTTATGCCCAAATACCTCGACCGTGCCGCCCGTTTTGTTGACCAACCCCGTCGTGATGCCGATGATGGTCGTCTTGCCCGCGCCGTTGGGCCCCAGAAGAGCGAAAAAATCGCCTTCGGGAATCTCGAGCGAAACGTCTTTAAGAGCGACGGTACCTGTAGCGTACGTCTTGTTGAGGTTGGTGATTTTGAGTGCGGGGGCTGACATGCGGATTAAGAGTCTAACAGAACTTTTGAAAGATATGAATAGGTCTCTCGGTAATCTGCGACGGGTTTCGTGGGAATGACACCGACTACCGTCTCGTCGTTGCCGCCCTCGAAAAGCGCGTCGCCGACGTAGATACAGTCTGGCTTTTCCCACCCCATTTTTTCGATGAAGAGATTGACGTTGAAGCCTTTGTTCTTGCCAAGTTCGAAAAAGTCGAGATTTGTCGTGCCGCCGATGCGCACCTCGACGTTCGCGCCCTTGAGCGTCTCAACATCGGCAGAGAGATTGTTCAGCAATTGGATACGTTTCTTGAAATCGGGGTCGAACGCGTCTTTGACGGCCTTGTCTTCGTGGTGGCCGATGAGCGAAAAGGCGATCTGCGAATCCCGGTCTTCTACGATGTCGTTTTCGTCGCGAACGGTATACCCCAGATGCTTGCGGGCCTTCGCGACGAACGCAAGTATCGCATCTTTTTGCGCTTGTGCGAGCGAACGGTTCCACAGGACGCGGCCGTCTTTTGTCTCAGCAAAATTACCGTTCTGTCCCAAAATATGAAAAGCCCCTTCGAGTACGGGCGTAAGGTGTTTGCGGATGTCTTTCTCTCCGTGGCCCGAGACGACGATGACGTCGGCGCGCCCGCTCAATTTTTTCAAAATTGGCGCATGCTCCGGCAAGATAAGAGATTTGCTGGGCGTCAGCGTATTGTCGAGGTCAAAAAAGAAGTGTTTTTGCATGTTCGGTTATTTAAGCGGCAATCCGCCGATGTAGTCGTTTTTGCCGAGGGGGACGCCGTTCTTGCGGAGGATGGCGTACGCCGTCACGACATGGAAGAAGAAATTGGGCATGAGGTACTCGGTCGCGTATTCGAAGCCCGTCGTGTGCTTTCCGTCCCAGTAGGGAAGCGACACCTCGATATTTTCTTTGCCGATTATCTGCTCGGGCTTGATGGTCTTAAGAAACGCTAGGGTCTTTTCTATATGCGCCTGCAGCTCGGCGATAGTTTTCTCGTCGTCCTCGAATTTGGGTATCTCTATTTCCGCAAGCCGCGCAGCGCCGCCTTTTGCGTTGTCGCAGGCGATGCGGACCTGTGCCGCAAGGGGGAACTGGTCGAAGACGAGCCGGTCATTTAGGAGCGCTTCCTCGAATGTGCGCTTGGGGGTCTTTTTGGATTCCGCATAGGCAGCGGCCTTATCGAGGATTTTCGAAAGCGCATCAAGCGCTTTTGCCATGACGGGGATGGTGACGGAGTAGAGGTTTGTTTCCATGGGTGCTAAGAGAGTCAATAGGCCGTGCATTATAGCGCATCAATGAAGCAACAGGAAACGCGACGACGCCCAAATCCGCCGGTTTTGAAATCGAAGGTACACCTTCAGGTTATGTTCCGGATTGCCTGTAGAAGAAGGTATGTGATTTTCTCTGAAAGGAGGAATTTCAGCGTATTTTCAAAAGCCTGACCGAAGATTTGCTTTTCGGGCACGCCGTCGGTCCGTAAACGCTTACCAATCTCTTCGAATAACCGCTGTTCGCGCGACCCCGCCCGGCCCATTTCGCTGATAGTACGTACGAGCGACGCCCGCGCAACTTTGATATAGGACGCGTCACTCGTTTTTGCCGCGTTGTCTCCCTGATACCCGACTTCCGCGAACGGCCGTAGCCTCTTGCCCATGAAGCTCACTTCTGCGTAATTGCTGTTTGCGAGGTACGAGGATGCGCCCGTGCTCGCCGTCGGATTCATTTTGTAATATTGCCGGGCATTATCTCTTTCGCTCACCCCCGCGCGCCTCCCCCCGCTCCGGAAGAGAACCAACTCGGGAAGGTCGTCTTCGGGCAATCTATTCACGATATCCAGCCTCGCTTTGAGGGTGTCATCGGACTCCGCAGTCCTGGAGCGTGAAAACAACATGCTCTGAGCGAATCCGTGGGACAACGCCCAGTTCATTGACCCCATTGCAGTAAGTGAAAGACGATATAAAAATTCCTCGTTGCCGATGTTTCCCGTGGACATGGGAATCCGATACGTTGCGATTTGGTCCACGTCCGATTCCAGCACTTCGTCCACCGTTTTGGCCGAGATGAGGCCGCGGCTTTTGGCTTCGCCCATGTAGGCCTGCGTGGTACCTCGCAGTCTCAAATCATTTGCAACATACGTATTCCTAATCTCGTCTATCGCACTTACAAGATCGGTCGCAGGGAGAGAAATCCCGTCGGCGCGCAGGGTAAAGTGCTTTTCGTCGGCCGGATACTCCGTCTCGTGACCGCCGTCGATTTTTTCCCAGAAGACTTTCTCAAATGGCTTTGAAAAGGACTCAGGTATGGCAATGTCCGTATTAAAAGAAAAATCTTTTTCAGAATTTTGCTGCTCAATCATGCTTGAGCCGAGATTCCCAATACGATGCCGATGCGGCGACGTAGTCGGCGACACGGCGCTCGGCCGCGGCTGCGAGATGCGTAATGAACGCTTCACGCTCGCTTTCGGGCGAACCCGCTTTTATCCACGCTTCGAGCATGTCTATCTGCTCGGGTGAGGAAAGTGCCAGCCGTCGGCCTTTGGCGGCGGCGCGCAGAAGCGTGGGGCCTCCGATGTCGGTCTTTTCAATCACGTCTTCCTGCGTGGAGGCGGGGTCGGCAATCGTCGCTTCGAGCGGATAGAGGGTGACGTACACAAGGTCTATCCGCGCTATGCCCAGCTGCCGTATCTCCTTGTCGTCGTCTTCAGTCGCCGAGAGAAGCCCTGCATAGACCTCGCGCGCGAGCGTGACCA
>Ga0154970_144_pt1 | contig 5709 bp, 6 predicted proteins | sample RifCSPhighO2_01_FD_105938 | JGI IMG/M metagenome (GOLD analysis project Ga0154970, IMG submission 105938) | Candidatus Kaiserbacteria bacterium RIFCSPHIGHO2_01_FULL_55_37 | reverse complement strand
TTGATGCGGAGGCGGTGCGCGGTTTCGGCTTTCTTTCCTCCGGAGGAGGACCGGCCTCCGGCGGGGGCGCGGGAGGTAGTTGCGGCAGAAGTGTCAGCAGTAGTAACTGCCTTCTTTCCGCCGGAGGCGGATCCGCCTTTGGCGGAGGCGCGGGGTTTCCGTGCCTTCTTTATCGTCGCTTCCGCTGTCATAGAACCCGCAGAGTATGCACCAGCCCGCGGAAAAATGCAATCCCGGCGTCGCGGTGCACAGGTACGCCGTTGCCAGAGTACTCAAGCGGCCACATACTTGCTCTATGATAGGTTTCGCGCTCGTTGTGCTTGCCATAGAGTGCATCTTCTCTATTTTCTTCGGCATGGTCTTTTGGCATTTCTGGTCGCGCTCCGCTATGAAGCGCACGATTGCGATTCGCGCCATCCTCATATACGCATCCGGCTGTATCGTATTCCTTCTCCTTACCCTACTCCTCCCGCTATGACCGACGAAAACCCTGAAAACGAACGGATGCTGCTCGTCGTGCACAAGCATCCCGCCTCGTTCTTGAGCGAAGCCGTCCTCACCATCGTGCCGGGGGGTATCATCCTCTCTATACTTATTCTCTTCCGCGGATTGCCGCTCACGGCTGCAGACGCGTCCGTACACGCCATCGTGACATTGCTCGTGCCTGCATGTTTCCTCATCCTTTGGACGCTGCTCGCCGTCCAGTGGACGAATTACTACCTCGACATGCTCATCGTGAGCGACCGGCACATCTATTACATGACGCAGGCCAATTTCGCGCAACGCTCGGTGGAGCAGTGGAATATCCCCGATGTAAGCCACGTGAGCGTCTACTTCGGCAACATCATTGAATCGTTCTTTAATTACGGTACGCTGGAGATTGAATCGCGTGACGGAGGCGCTCCGACGAAGGTCGGCGGTATCCCCGACCCCGAATACGTCGCCGCCGTGATACTGAAACAAGACGACCGCTACGGGCAGCTGAAAGAAACTGCGCAAAAACAACAAGAGCTCCTGAGATTCGTGAGTCACGAAGTGAAAAGCCACCTCGCCAAGAGTAAAGCCGCTTTCGCCTCGATAGTCGAAGGCGATTACGGCACCATATCGGATCCACTTAGTTCGATGGCGCATCAAGCACTCGCGGATTCGCAAAAAGGAGTAGAGACCGTAATGTCCATCCTCAATGATTCGGGCCTCAAGCAGAGTGCCGTCCATTTCGAAATGAAACCTTTCGACCTCTCGGCGACGGTGCGTCGCGCCGCGGAAGAATTCCGCCCGCAGATGGAGCGCAAGGGACTCTCTTTACAGACATCCATAGCGCCCATTTCCGAAATACGGGGCGACGAAGAAAAAATCGAACGGCACGTCATCCGCAATTTACTGGAGAACGCGCTGCGCTACACACCCGCGGGGCATATCGAGGTAATGCTGCAAAATATTGACGGTGTGGCGCGGCTCAGCGTCGTCGACACGGGCATTGGCATGGATGCGGCCGAGATTGGAAAACTTTTTACACAAGGCGGTCACGGCGAACATTCAAAAGAAGTGAATCCCGATTCCACGGGCTACGGACTCTTCGTCGCCAAGCAAGTGGTGGATGCGCACGGAGGGCGCATCTGGGCAAGCTCGAACGGCGCCGGCACCGGCTCAAGATTCTTCGCCGAATTCCCGGTGGGATAAATAAACATCGCGGGCGTGCGCAGCATAAAGCGGCGCACGCCCAGGTTCGAACAGAACACGAAAAGGATACCTTCACACCCTTGCGACGGTCGTCAACGAGCCACAAGATTCACTTTGAAGATTTCCTCTACGGCCCGGAGGCGAGCGAGCACGGCATCGTTGTCGAGGTTAAAGGCAGCATTCTCTGCCACCATCAACTTTTCACGCAAAACCGGATTCTTGATTTTGTCGACATCGCGAATCCGTTCGAGATCGTATTTGATGATCTCGTTGTTGTGCCGCACGACCGAACCGAAAGCCTTGGTGCATTCCGTGTAGGCCTCGCGGTCTGTCTGTAAGCCACACCGGGCAGATTCACTTGCCTTGATTGATGCCAAGGCCTTGATCACTTGCTTTTGCTTCGAATCCACCCAGTCGCTAACGGGGGTCGCGGCGTCGGCAGACACCACGCACAGCACCGTAGCAATCAGCAGGGCGCGTAAGGCTTTAGGCTTCATCATGGGGGCTCTCCGTCCTTCGTTGTTTACACTCGATTGGTCTCGCAGCAACGCGAAACTTCTCAGCCTACATTTGACCACATGTATGGGTTTCAAGCAAGCTCTGAGTGCAGAGCGCGGAATAAGAACTTCGCTAATATCCACCTCGCCCGAAAGTATCTCTAATCTAACTGTTATCATTCACGCATGGCGGACAAGTGGGTCGGCGTTTTCACCCTGGCTGTACTCATAGGATTCGTTTCGTATATCGAGAGCTCGTCGCTGCTATCGCGCGAGCTGGCCGTAAACGCTCCGGCAATGTTGGCTCAAGTGGCCGGAGCCGTCACCGCATCGGCAGAAGCTAATAAGCTCTGTGCGCCGCCGTCACCGGACGAGGTCTACATGTACACAGAAAATAAGGCCCAGTGGTACCCGGCAAAGGTTTCTGTCGGGTTTAAGGAGACCGTTTCGAATGGCGTATATTCAGGCGAAAATATAATGAAAACAAACCTGTACCATAAATCGTGCAGCGAGAAGGACGAAAAGGCGAGGATATATATAATCAGCCACTGTAGGGCCCAAGGACAGTGCCACGCTGATCGTTATCAGGGTGAAGATGGCACGATGCACGATATTACAGGCGGAGCCACTGCACCTAAGCCAGACTGCGGCTTTTCACTTGTCGGATGTGCGGGAGCTGGCGAGGTGACTCAGCCAACCACTCCCCCGGCGGCCACCCCCGGAGCTGCTCCCGCTACTTCGAATCCGCTTCCTTCGGGAACAAATGACCAGGCACAAATCGGAGGGACTGCACCAAGCGTTACTACTCCTGCAACTACCGGCGGTAGAAGCCCTTCGACCGCTGACAAAATCGCAAGCTATACGAGTCCGAGCGGCGGGGGTACGCAACCAACTTCAGGTGCCACGCCACCGGGCGGTGGGTACACCCAGCCGACGACACAGACTTCTCCGTCATACTCCAACCCGAGTGGCCCTGCTTACACCGGTCAGCCGCAATCGCTCAATCCGAGCTACAGTCCGACTTCGCAAGGGGGATTGTTCGCCGGAAATTATCCGAACTACAACCCGCTCACACAATCCTACAATCCTTCCTCGTTCACGGGACAATACTCAGCGCCCATATATAAGGGCACGAGTCAGAAGCAATCGGGCAACAAGATTTTCTCGGCCGTGACGTCATTTATATCCGGATTCCTGTCGGTGCAGTCGCCGCCAGCCGGCACGCCCTACCAATCACCCGAGGCCGTTTCTTCCCCCAAAATATACAATGCGTATTTGCCCGGTAAGGTGCAGCAGGGGCCGGGAAGCGTGACGTACGTCATCGTCAATCCGGCATCTCAACAACCCAACTCTGCGCCCACCAATCCGACGGCTCAGCCCGACATCAACGAAATCAACAGAAGGATTATCGCTCTCGGGAAAGAGGGTCGACGTACTCAGCAACTCTCTGACTTGCAGGGCACGGATACTTCCGACCCCGCGACAGCCGGTACGAACGGGCTGCCGCAATCCGGGTATTCCGTCACGACCGTCAGTCTCGAAGACGCTTTCAGAGGGCCTCGGGGCGCCAAGGCGACGCCCGAGCCTGCCGTCGAGGACCCGCAGAGTACATCAAGCTTGAAGTGGGAAGGGACGCGCGTCGTCGTGACGGGGATACCCGTAGACATTTCAGCGCTCATCGCAAGCTACACCAACGGTTGGTTGCCGAATACGAACACTTCGTTCCGGGCGCAAATCGCGCTCGCGCAAGCACAAAGCGATTACGAGTCGGCGATGGCACAAATTGCCGCGCTGCAGGAAGCTCAGACCTTCGGATTGTGCGACGAGACGTGTGCCTCATCTCTCACTTCGCTTCAGAGTGAAATTCCCATCCGGAAAACAAATATCAACACCCTTCGCGATACCGTGCAAAAGAAAGAGGCCGCTCAGCTCGAACTTCCCGCTCCGGCTACGCAGATATCGCGCACTGTTGAGAATTTTGTACGTTCTCAAAATCCGGGTACGGACGCCCCCGCTGTCGCCTTGAGCAGGGAAATCCTCGACTCTATCGCTGTGCCGCGTGGTGCTGATGAGGCGAGTCCTGCCCGGGCGCCTTCACCCGCCTCGGTGCAAGCACCCCGGAGTCCGGAGAGTCCGGCTCCGGCAGTAAGCGTCGCATCGCAAGAAGAAAACACGCCCGCATCGAGCGAGGTGCGCGGAGAAAGTACAGTTCTGAACGTTATCAGCAAAGTGTGGAACGCGCTGAAATCCTGGTTTGTGCCGCGTGCGACCAAGCCCGCTCCGCAAAAATACTGTTCGCTCTTCTCACGCATCTTCGGCGGGTGTAAGTAACTCTCCGGCGGTTTATTTCTTGGAAAAATCTGCACGCAGAGACAGTGCGCCGAGAGCGAGGAAAAGCAGCGCCTCAAGCCAATTTTGTTTTTGAACGGCCTCAATGAGTGCAATGCCGAAAAAAATTATAAATACTGCCAAGTTTGCGAACTCCGGTTTTTTCATATTCTAAGCATACCACCGCTTTTAGACATCCCAATACTTAACTTTTTCATTAAGTATCGGGATTAAGAGATATCTATCCAGTAGCGTAATTTACCGACGCCCGTTTCCGAATTCGGAATTTCACTGTCCAACACTCCACGATTTTTTTCGATTATTTTGCGGGAGGCGACATTGTCGACATCGCAGGTAATGCGTACTTTCTCAATTTCCATTTCTTTCGCTTTCAGAAGCGCGAGCTCAAGGAGCTTGTTGCCATAGCCCTTGCCTCGCTTGCTTGGACGAATGTTGTAGCCGATATGCCCGCCGATTTGGAGTAGGTGTTCATTGAGCCGCGCACGAACGCTTACACGCCCGATATATTCTCCCCCCATCGACGAGCCAGAATTCCGTTTGCGGTACGTACCCTTCCGGTTGATTCTTGCCTTCCGCATGACTCCGCTCCCGCTCGACGAACACCTCGAAATTCTTTTCAAGTTCTTCAATTGATAAGTTGCGATAACTGCGGGTCGGCTCCGTCTCCGCTTCACCCTTGTACTCTCTCACCGCTTCGACAAAAGAATCTTTGTATTCCGCCGACGGCAAAATAAGTTCCATAATTTATCCAAAAAGATAGGAGTGGCTTCCGATGTCGATGAGAACAAGAATAAGGAGGTCGTCGCGACGCTCATAGACAAGCAATACATTGCCTTTGATATGACACTCGCGATACGCGCTCCACTCTCCGCTTAATTGGTGGTCCGTATACGGAGCAGGCAAAATCTTTCCGGCCATGAGCGTGTTAACTGCCTCATTGAAATTCTCCTCCGCGCTCGACTTGAACATTCCCGACCGCTTGAGTTTCCTGAGCGACCGCGTGAACTGTCGAGACGGTATCACTCTGTACATCCGCTGATTATAATAGATCTTTTAGTAGCTCCTCTGCCGAGTCGTATTTCTTCCCATGCTTAAGAGCCCAGGCAACTTCCTTGTCCCACTCCGCACGAAGTGCGGCGGGATTTTTGGTCGGCTTGAATGGCATGCCCTGCTCGGTGACTAC
>Ga0154970_139_pt2 | contig 6401 bp, 5 predicted proteins | sample RifCSPhighO2_01_FD_105938 | JGI IMG/M metagenome (GOLD analysis project Ga0154970, IMG submission 105938) | Candidatus Kaiserbacteria bacterium RIFCSPHIGHO2_01_FULL_55_37 | reverse complement strand
TTGCCTTTCTGTCCGGCGGAGAGAAGTACGGCGGCCATCGAAGCGGCCATACCGACACAGACGGTGGAGACGTTGGGCTGGATGTGATTCATCGTATCGAGGATGGCGAGCCCCGCCGAGACGTGCCCGCCGGGGGAGTTGATGTAGAAAGAGATGTCTTTCTTCGGGTCCTCCGAGGCGAGGAAGAGGAGTTGTGCCACGACGAGATTGGCGGTGTCGCTATCTATCGGACCGCCGAGGAAGATAATGCGCTCTTTTAAGAGGCGCGAGTAAATGTCGTATGCGCGTTCGCCCATCGAGGTCTTCTCGATGACCATCGGCACGAGCATCTGGGCTTTTGGGGTATTCATGGAGAAGAGTGTACCCCATGAGATAGTCTCACTCAAGTTTTTGTCTGGTGTCGGATTTGGAGGAGAGTCGGAGATGGGCAGAGACAGCGCGTTTTTATCTCACGGGGTGTATAGAAAAGAGCGGGCGTATGCAAATGGCGCGACTTCCAAATCCGGAAAGTAAGACGATGCGTGCTACGGCAAAAAGGGTTTCAAGTCCGAACCCGAGCGACTGGAGTTTTTGTTCGGAATGTATCAGAAGTTGGTGGGGCGGGAAATGGGGTCAAAGCCGTGAAAACCGGTGGTTTTCGGCACTTTTTCACGGTTATGTTGACAATACCGTGAAAACGACTACAATTCTGTTATATGGTACGGGTAATTAGCGTTTTCAATAAAATACAGTCTCTACGCGAGAGGTACTACAAGGCTGTTATCGGGAAAGACGCGCTCATCAAGCTTGTCAGCGAAGCAGAAGTCGCCGAACAGGTATACAACTCAAATGCAATTGAGAACAGCACACTTACACTTGAGGAAACTGAAAAGATACTTCTCCAGATTGAATTGGATCGGTATGTCAGCGAACGGGAAATATTCGAGGCTAAAAATCTTGCCCGCGTCGTCTCATACATTGATACACGAGCCAAAGAGCGAGAACTCACTCTCGAGATGATTTTGTCACTCCATAAGATGTTGATCTCGAATATCCGTGACGATATTGCAGGGCGGTTTCGTAAAGACAAAGAGTACGTCCGGGTCGGGAGCCATATTGCGCCAGCTCCGCAAGAGGTCGTAGGGAGACTTGAAAAGATGCTGGCAGAATACAACGCCACAAGCCATGAAAATATTATCAAGCGGATTGCGCGTCTGCATCTTGTATTCGAATACACCCATCCATTTGTCGACGGCAACGGACGTATCGGGAGAGTAATCAATAACTACCTGCTTATACGGGAAGGGTTTGTGCCGGTGAACATCAAGTTCATTGATAGAAAGATGTATTACGAGGCATTCAATGAGTTTGATAAAAATGGGGCAACGAAGATAATGGAGGAAATAGTGGGCAAATCACTCACAAATAGTTACCACAAGAGACTCGCGTATCTGGAGGGTGTGGAAATAATCACACTTGCCGAATACGGAAAAAAGAGTAAAATCTCGCACTCAAATTTGATTAACAAAGCAAGCAGGCAAACGATTGAAGCCTTTCTTGAGAAGGGCGTTTGGAAGATCGGGATACCAAAGAGATAAAAGGGGTTAGTGGTCGCGATGGTGAAGGTTTCAATACGGGATTGGGGAGATGTGTCGTTCTCCATGTACTTTTCATGCGTTTTATGGTACTATGTTGCACAGTACAGTTGCGTTTGTTGCGTTGCGTATCCCCGAAACCGAATTGAGGATACCAGCATGGCCAAGGCCAAAAAGAAGCCCGTCAAACTGACGGATCTGGAGATCGAGCGACGCTTCGCGCGTGCGGCGGTGAATCTCAAGAAAATCTGCAAGAAACCGCCGTACAAACTCGAGGACCTACAGAAGGCGCTCGACAAGGCGGAACTTCCGTTCACCGTCACGTCGGAAGCGGATCCGGTCGCCGTAGGCCTCTTCGTTTGGGCGCAGTGCGACGGTCAGAAGACCAACGCACTCGACTTCCGCGCGAAGGCGGTGGAGCGCATCAAGAGCACGCTTCCCGCCGCGGCGCGGGGGTAGTCCGCTAACGCGGTCCGGTGCGAGCTGTTCTGTTGAGTTACTACGAGGGCGCCCCGGTCCAGGCGCCCTCATCGTTTTTAATGCTGGTGGTCGTGTTCCGTATGAACGACGGGTTCGGTGTTTCCCTCCAGGAAACGTAGCGTCGCATCGTTGCGCATCGCATGCGAGATGTGCGCGCGTAGTGCTATGGGGTCCGCCTGCGGGTAATGTTTCTTCGCATGTTCCAATTCGTGCTCGAGTGATTTTTCGTCGGGTTCGATGGATTCTTTGCGCGCGATTTCGGTGAGGATAAGACGCACCTTTGCGCGCTTGTCGGCGGCGTCTTTCCAATCGGCGCGGACTTGCTCGCGCGTTTTCCCGATCCGTTTTAGATATATCTCGAAAAAGTCCTTTCCGCCGGAGGCGGATCCGCCTTCGGCGGAGAGACGCGCTTCCATATCGTCGAGCTCGTATTCGCGCAGAGCCGAGGGGTACGATATCTTCGAATCTTTGACGAGCTCATCGAGGATGAGTGCGCGACGCTTCTCGGCAGCCTGCATTTCTTTTTCGGTCTTGATGTTCGTGCGGAGGGCCTCGGTGAATTTCTCCGCGCTTTCGTATCCGAGTGACTGTACAAACGCATCGTCGAGCTCGGGCAAATCTTTCAATTCAGCAGCGCGCGATTCCTCAGCCGCTTTCTGTGCCTCGGTACCTGCCTCAATTTTATCGATACGCGCTCTCTCGCGGCGCAAGTGAGTGAGCGCCTGCATATGCTCCTCGTCGGACACAGAAATTTCTTCCTTCTTGTCGATATGTTTCTTTGCGATTTTCTTGTAATCCGGCAATTCTACAGAAGGAGCGAGCGCAGCGCGTGCGGTAAATTTGACGGGCTTGCCGGATTCCGGCGTGTCGGTCGTCACGCGGGGCGATTCGATAATAAGGAGCTTTTGCGCTGCGAATAGCTCGGGAATCTCGTGTTGTATCGCCGTTTGTACCGCTTCCCGCAAAATGGCACCCTCTCCGTACACGCGTACTATTTCCGCCTCCGGAGCTTTGCCCGGACGGAAACCGTCGAGCTTCGCGGTCTTCGCGATCTCTTTCAATGCCTCACCCCGATAGTGTGCGAGTGCTTCTGCGGTAATCTCTGCCGTTACTTCGGCCTCCCATGCGGTGTCGTCGCGGGAGGTTTTTACATTCGTAAGATAATCAGACATTGGGCGAGTGTACCCCGCCCCTTAGAATTTGCAATTTTGCATCGGATTTTCAAATTCAATTTCCCGGTACCGCAGCGGCGAAAACCGGAAGAGGTGAATCGCTATGTGGAAGACGAGGGACTGTCTCCAGGAATGAGTGGGAGTTGGTCCTCCAGATTTTGGGCATTCAGATGCGCGCCCCAGAAATACAGAGCTCCTACCACGAGCAACATCACGATTATTATGATGCCGACGACCGGCCCCGCCGAAGATTTTGGCGCGGGGGGCCCGCCTTGACTCGTGTCAGTCGAGGCAGGAAGCAGGTGATCCGCCGGGTTGAATGGAGCCGGGTTGGAAGAGGGGAGCATGACATTAGTATAGCTGGAAGCAGCCAAGTTGCCGCGAGCGGAAAAGGGGACAACCGGCGTGGGGACGGCGGATGTTCAAAAGCAGCTCGCCGACTGAGTTTGTCCGCCGTCGAGACTTGCTTCGCTTCGGACAAATCGCCGTCGTCTAAACTCAGTCGGCGAGCGCAGTTAGCCCTCCTGACTCTTCTTGTACATCACTACCGATTTCTTGACGGCCTCGATAGCCTCTTTGCGACCCTTGATGCCTCCGATGGAAACAGGTGATGGTTTCCCTTTGAGCGCTTTGTACGTTTCGAAGAAGTGCGTGTACTCCTTGAGCGCGTGCTTGTTGAGATCTTTGAGGTCCTTTACATCTTCCCAGCGTTTGTCGTCGACGGGTACTGCAAGGATTTTGTAATCGCTCTCGCCCGTGTCTATCATTTCCATGACCGCAACAGGTCGCACGGTGACGAGAATACCGGGGTGCAAAGGATAGCTCGTGAGTACGATAACGTCGAGCGGGTCGTTGTCGTCCCAAAGCGTCTGCGGCGCGAAGCCGTAATCAAACGGGTAGGGAGCGGCGGAATAATTGACGCGGTCGAGTTTGATGAGGCCGGTCGCCTTGTCTATCTCATATTTATTCGGCGAACCTTTCGGAATCTCGATGATGACGTTTATCTCATCAGGTGCATTGTCGCCGAGCGGTATGTCGTGCCATAGATTCATAGCTTGTAGCTTACAGCTTACGGCTTGCAGAAGCAAGATACAACTTCAGCAAAATATATGATGCTTACTCGGCGTCTTTTTCTCCCGACGCTCTGAAAGAGGTCGGGACCCCGACCGCATCGCGCGTCGGGGTTTATCTATTCGGCGTCCTTTTCCTTATCCGTCGCGACCTCCTCTTGCTGTTCTTCTACCTTTTCCGATGCGATATCGCGGTCTTGGGCGACGGGGTCGATATTTTTCTCTCCGGTATCAACTGCCTCGTCGTCAGCGCCCATTTCCTTCTTCGTCTCTTCAAACCCGCTTTCCTTTTGGGAGATGTCCTCTACTTGCGTGTCCTGTGCTTTTGGAGTTTCCGTGCCGTCCGTTGCCGCGATTTGTTCACCGCCCGTCGAGCGAATGTCTATTTTCCAGCCCGTGAGGCGTGCGGCGAGGCGGACGTTTTGCCCGCCGCGGCCGATGGCGAGCGATTGCTGGTCTTCCGCGACCTGGACAGTAGCGCGGTTTTCTTCTTCGTTGAGTTCTATTGCCAATACTTGTGCGGGCTTCAGCGATTCCTTCACGAAGTCTTCCGGTTTTTCGGACCATTCGACGACGTCTATCTTCTCACCGCCCAATTCGGAAGTGACGACCGCGACGCGAACGCCGCGCTGACCGACCAAGGCACCCACGGGGTCGATGTGGTCGTCTTTTGAAAACACCGCGATTTTTGCACGGCTGCCCGGCTCGCGGACGATACCTTTCACCTCCACGATGCCGCTTGCCATTTCGGGCACTTCGGCTTCGAACAATTTCGTGAGGAAGCGCGGGTGCGAGCGCGAGAGGCGGATGAATGTGCCGCGCACGCCTTCGTCCACGCGCAGAAGAAGCGCGCGCACGCGCTCACCCTGACGGTAGCGCTCACCCGGAATTTGTTCGTCGTAAGGAAGTATTGCCGTCGCGCGACCGAGGTCGACGAAAAGATTGCCGCGCTCGAAGCGTTGCACGTGACCGGTGACGATGTCGCCTTCACGCTGGCCGTATTCGGTGATGATGCTCGTGCGTTCCGCTTCGCGGACTTTCTGCATGATGACTTGCTTCGCAGCTTGCGCGGCGATGCGGCCGAAGTCTTCGCGCGTCTCGAGCGGGAAGGAAATCTCTTCGTCAAGCTGTGAATCTTTTTTGATACGGCGCGCGTCGGCAATCATGATGTGCTGCTCGGGGTTGAAGCGAGAGCGGTGGTCGTCGTCGCCGGTCGATTCTTCTCCTTCTTGTCGCACGAGCGTCGAGTCCACAACGATTTTTGCCTGGCGGAATTCCATATCGCCTGTAGCAGGATTGAAAGTCGCGCGGATAATCTGGCCGCGTTTGCCGTATTCGCGGCGGTATGCGGCTGCGAGAGCCGTAGCGAGTGCATCCACGACGGAGTCGCGGGAAATGCCGCGCTCCGTCTGGAGTTCTTCGAGCGCCGAGTTTAATGATTTGAGGTCGAATAGAGCCATAGGGGCAGTAAGTAGTTAGTAGAACGTAGTAAGTAGTCGTATACGAGCTTTTAAAAAAAGCGCCCGCCGGAGGCGGAACGAATGAGTGCAGTATAGATGAACGCTCTGGAAAGTCAACTCATAGAACAGTAGCGGCTCTCCGGGTTTCCAGAGAGCCGCATGCACCGGTGCTGCGTCAGCACGCGGCGGTCTTCTACGAAGCGGGGGATCTGCGAGACACATGCCTGCGATCACCACCTGCTCCTGAAATTTTGGTGTGAACCCGCCGAATCTCGGGGGATGGTAGACGCAGCGGGTTCAACACCCGACGTCTGCCTTTTACGGTGCCGTACCCTTACTGCAGGGTTGCCGGCGCCTCTTGTTCGGGACGCTTATCCCGCTCGGGACGATGGTCCCGGTTACTTCCGCTCGGGGCGGCGGCAGTTACCGCCTTTGAACGGTCTTCTCTTTCCTTCTTCGGACGCTGAGGCGCGTCGAGCATCACGGTGGATGTCGGTGTCGGCTCAACTCTCCAGTGTTTTGGACCGTCATCTTTCGTCGGCCAAGACGAGAAGACGACGTAGGCAAGTCTCTTCAGCATCAAAGCACCGCTGAAGACCTCACGCGGCGTGATTCCTTCGAAATGCTTCGCCGGTACGGCGTCGC
>Ga0154970_129_pt2 | contig 7191 bp, 7 predicted proteins | sample RifCSPhighO2_01_FD_105938 | JGI IMG/M metagenome (GOLD analysis project Ga0154970, IMG submission 105938) | Candidatus Kaiserbacteria bacterium RIFCSPHIGHO2_01_FULL_55_37 | reverse complement strand
GACACAGATGTCCCTGTCGTTCTTTCTTGTGAGTAGGGAACATAGGGCGAGCATAGATTTCGAATCATATTCCTTCATACCCATTACCACAAACGTCGCACCGCGAAAACAATTGTCGTAGCCCTCCATTCCGGTCAGCGGCGTACAAACCGCCTCCAATCCCTCTTTTGTCATGATGCGGTCGCGTAATACGGGCCAGCTCTCTTTTATGCACGTCGCAAATATAGGCTCCGGAAACCGGCCGCAGAATGCCACCCTGTTCTTTTTTGCCTCGGGTGCCAGTTTCTTCACCAGCCCGATGTCTTCGGGCTCAAGCGGCTGATATATCTGCATAAATATGCCCTCCCGGCAGGTCTCCCGGAAATCACGGGACGGCCCGTTCGCAAGCACTTCGCACAAGGCGAGCGACCTCTGTACGTTCGCCTCTGTGATAAAGAGGAGAAGGTGTCCCATCCCATGCATGCAGCTTGACTGCTCAATCAGGGTCGGAGCCCATCCGGGACGTAGGTCGCACGCCCCCCGCAACATGCCCGTGACCTCTTCGACCGACGCGTCGGGTAGCGACACCGAGCGGAAACGTTCCTGGAACGCGCCGTGCAGTGCGCCGTTGCCGCAGATGCCCGCGGGCGCTCGTGCGATGATGTCTTTCCATTTGGAAGAATCTTTTGCGGTCTCTTTCGCCGATATGTTGTGCGCGAGGACGTGACAATAGTGGTAGCTCGGGTCCAGGTCCTGCACGATGACAGTTATCGCGTACGCCCGCTCCATGGAAATCCCCTTGTCCATGAGGGCAGGAATGGCCTTTTCGTAGCACAGGTCTTTCTGGCCGTCCGCAGTCCCATTCTCCGCACACTCCGCCACGACGCCATGTGCGAGCGCAGCGTCGCTCTGCATATCCACCGGCAGATTCTTATACACGAACATAGCGATGACGGCAGCGACCGCAATAACACCGATGACTATCCGTTTATGTATCATTGTATGTATATCACTGAGTCGCGAAAAGGTACTCCTTGTCGCACTGCCCTGCCTCGGATTGCGACAGACCTCTCGTGCACACATCATGGGCCTTGTCGCGCGTCGCCGGATCGGCATAGAATGCCCAGGCCATTCCTTCGCGACACCACACGCGGGCCACTCCGGTCGCGACCGCGTCACAAAATGCTTCCCCCGGCTCCGCTTCAAAACGCAGTTGCGGCAGGATTCCGTACCCTATCCCGCGATAACAGGCCCGCCGCAGGTCTTCCCTCTTCACTTTAGCGCAAAACTCCCCCATCCGCGAAGAAAGTGACGCATCTTGAGGAAGTGCCGTCGCCCACCACGACCCCAGTCCAAAGTAGCATGCTTGTGGGTACTCGCGTACCGAAAGACAAGGTTCATATCGCTCACTCATGGTGAATGGGCGCGATTTCTTTGTCGGGTCTTTCTCCATGACGCGGAAGTTGTATTCCATAAAAACGCCGTCGGAACAGCCGCTCATCTGCCCTTTCCAAGAGAGTTGCGCGCACAGTGATAGCGCCCGGCCTACGTCCGCAAAACCATATCCGTAGTACGCGAGCACGCCGTGTCCGATGCCGTGGAAACACCCCGTGCCCTGCGGTCCATAGGCGCGGACACATCCCTCGTCGAGCTTCTTCACCACATCGGGTCCGTGTTCGGCGATAGCGAGGCCGAGGAAACTGTGATAGCAGCCGAATCCGAAACTTCCGTCGCATACGGAAAAACCGTCGAGTCCCTCCTGCCGGTAGAGAGCTTCACCGAAGAGATGCGCGGCCGTGTGCTCCTCGGCGGAGGTGCCAGTCGCGTTCTCGTTCTTGAAAAGTGCAAGCGCTTCCGCGGGAGTACGTCCCGAAAAGAGTGACTCGACGTGTGAACGTTCGGACGACACAGTCTGCGGCGAACCCTGACGATACACCTGGAAGAAGTAGACGCCGAGCGCGAGCGCTAGTATGAGAACACCCCCCACGTATGCCGGGAAACGGATGCTTCTCATAACGAAAGTGCCGTCCTGCAATCTGCCTTCGATTCTTCAGGTACCTGCGAGCACAAGCGCGCGCCCTCTTCGCTCTTCGGCTTCAGGTACTGCGACGCCTCGCGAAAAACCGAGCGGAAACACTCAGGGAGTTCGCGCGAGTCGGCGAGAGCGCAGAAACGGATGGCGGCTTTCGGATTATTCTCTCCGCCCCAGTAGAGCGAGGAAAGTATGGACTGCGTGCAGTATTCGTAGGCTTCCGGGTGTGGCGCGAGCGCACACCACGTCCGCATCTTGCTCAGTTGCGCATCGGTCGCGTCCGGTACCGAGCGGATATCTCGCTCCATCGCGAGCACGGGAAATTCCTTGCCGATACCGCCGAAACATGCCTGCCGGAGTTCGGGAGTATTCTTTGAAATACCGTCGCAGTAGGTAAACGCTTTTGCGAAATGTTCCGGTCCGGGCACAGCGAGGTCTGCGCCTGCCGCTTCAAAGAGGTGCGGGGTTATATAAAGGTAGCAATATCCCTTCGCTTCCGCGGGTATGACGCCGGTAGAACAGGGAGCGAGCGGGTCGCGCGGGTCGTAATATTTTCCCCGCGCCTTGAGCCAGAAGTCGCGGTCGTGCCCGCCGCCGCCCATCAGCTCCATGATGGAGCCGCCGACGCATTCTACGTACTCATTCATATGATGTTCCTCCGTGCCGGTTTTGCGGCAAAAATCGACCGTTTTTACGAGGTCGTATCCGTGAAATGCAAATACACCGTGGCCGAGCCCGTGATAGCACATCGTGTACGCACCGGGGCCGCCCGGTGCTTTGCTGCAGGCGTCTTTGATAAGCGCGAGTGCCTTCTGGCCGCCGAATTCATTCAGCGCTCCGACGACGATAGCGTGCGAACACGCGTTCCTGAAATCCGGCGTGCATTCAGCGATGCCCGGAACTCCCTTTTGTTTGTACAGCTCGTCGCCCACGGTGTGCCCGAGAAGATGCAGGTCGGTATTCGGCGGAAGGTAGGCACGTTTCAGTACTTCAAATGCATACCCCGCACCTTTTTCCCGCGCGAGCGTCTCAAAACGAAGTGAGAGGTCGGGGAAATCTTTGGCTCCTTTTCCGATTCCCGACGCTTCAGGGTAGGCGCCGAATGAGAATTGAGCGTCGGCAAGCCACACAACCGCGGCTACAGCGAGGATGAGAACGACTGCGAACATCCCCGCAATGCTGCGCTTCGACATGGAGCGCATTCTATGCACGAATTACTTCGGAAGCAAACGGAACATATCGTCGGTTCCCGAAAACACATCTTCGTACAGAGAGAAACCGTTCTCTTCTATGGGAACGAAGCCGAGCCGGTGGAAACCTGCAGGGAAAAGGTACTGACCTTTTTCCACGAGTTGTCCGGGACCTTTATCTACTTCGGTAACAATCGGGTTTGCGAGAATGTAGGCGTCTTTACGGATACCCGTCACCTGCCACGAGACCTTCCCGTTCGGGACGCCGCCGCCTATTGTAAACTTGTTACTCCTCTCCTCTTCTTTGACATAGAGGTTCGGCATGGGGGCACCGATGGGTTTCAGTTGGTACCGTACCCCAGTGTTCAGAGAGTCGAAGTACGTCGGAAGCCGCACCGTGGCCTCGCCTTTTCCGTCTAAGCGAGCGATACCGTCGTAGATATTTTTTGCCTCCTGTGATTCCGCGAAGGAGTGATACAGGAGCTTGTTCTTCGGATCCAAGGGGTCGTCAATAACGAAACTTCCTGCACCCTTGGAAATACTGCCGCTAACGGTCAAGTTGACGGCTTCTGCCGCATTCTTGGTGAACTTAATAAGGTACGAGGCCTGGTAGTACGATTGAGCGTAGGCGTAGTAGTAGCCTTGGGTGTAAGCGTAGTAGTAGCCTTGGGCGTAAGCGTAGTAGTAGCCTTGGGCGTAGCCGTAAGCGTAGGCGTAGTAGTAGCCTTGGGCGTAAGCGTAGTAGTAGCCTTGGGCGTAGCCGTAAGCGTAGGCGTAGTAGTAGCCTTGGGCGTAGTAGTAGCCTTGGGCGTAGCCGTAAGCGTAGGCGTAGTAGTAGCCTTGGGCGTAGTAGTAGCCTTGGGTGTAGGCGTAGTAGTAGCCTTGGGCGTAGTAGTAGCCTTGGGTGTAAGCGTAGTAGTAGCCTTGGGCGTAGTAGTAGCCTTGGGTGTAGGCGTAGTAGTAGCCTTGGGTGTAGTAGTAGCCTTGGCCGTAGGCGTAGCTGTAGGCCTGCGCCGTATTTGGCATGAGCAACACCGCATACATGGCAAGTCCGACAAGCACGGACGCTATCGCGCCGTAACCAAATACCCTTTGGTTTACTTGCATAGCGGTTCAAAGATGCACGTCCCCACATTTACTTCTCTGCCAGGACCTTTCCAGACTTCTGCAGTGAGGGGGTGCACCAGAATATAGGGGTCGTGGCGGATGCCGGTGACTTGCCACGAGACCTTCCCGCCCGGCACCCCGCCTGCGATGGTAAATGTATTATTCTTCTCCTCCTCCTTTATATAGAGATCCGGCATGGCTTGGTCGAGTGCGAAAAATTGATAGCGTACGTCTTTGTTCAAAGCGTCAAAATAATCCGGTAGCGTAACGATCGCCTCACCTTTAGAATCCAACGTCGCAATCCCGTCGTACAGATTTTTCACATCGGGGGATTCCACGAACGAGTGAAAAAGTATTTTGGTGGCGGGGTAGACGGGATGGTCTATCGCAAAGGTGCCCGAGCCCTTGGAGAGAGAGCCGGTAATTGCGAGGTTGCCCACGAATTGTGTGTTGCCGGTAATCTTCACGGCAAGAACTACGCCCGGGACAACAAGCAGTGAAAGAATGCCGAGCTTTGCAAAAGTCTTCTTCATATTATTTCGCATAGCATTCTGGACAGATGTATTCGCCTTTGTCTACGAGCCCGTCCGGACCCTTATCTTCGCTTACGTTGATGGGATTTTTCTCTATGAATACGTCGTGGCGGATACCCGTCACCTGCCAGGATACTTTGCCGCCAGGCACACCGCCCGCTATCTTTAATTGAATGCTCCCGACAATACCGAAACTGCGCCCGACACCCGCGCTCAAGTGCAAATCCGGCATGGGCTGCCCGATGGGCGTAGCGAGATAGCGGAAATCTTTGTTGAGCGCGAGAAAATACCGGGGTAGTACGACAGTCGCGCTTCCGTTTTCATCCAGCGTCGCGATACCGTCGTAGATGTTCTTCACCTCGGGCGATTCCACGAAGGAGTGATACAAAAGTTTATTTTTCGGGTCGAGCGGATGGTCCATGACGAACGAACCCGACCCCTTGGAGAGAGTGCCGAGAACGCTCGCGTCGCCTACGATTGACGAACTCTTTGTGAAAGTGACGGCGCGGGCGAGGAGCGGAAAAGCAATGAGCGCCAAGAGTACGGAGAGACTGAGTCTCACTGCGAGGCGGTTTGACATATGATAGCCGTGTGTGCTCTGCGATGTTAGCACTGCCACACCTTTGCGGCAAGCATTGCTATGGGGGATAACTGCGTCCGCACTTTCCTAAGTACACTTGTGGGTTATACTGCCGGTATCATGCGCCTGCGGAATTTGCTCATACTCGTATGCGTGCTCGCCCTCGCGGCCGTTGCGGCATTTGCGTTTTGGAGCACCTCGTCAAAGGACACATCGTCGTACACTCCCGAATCTGCGCAGCCGCCCGGTCGCGGTGTCGTCGGCAACGCAAAATCAGACACTGATCCGTACGACGTCCTCATCACCTACACGACCGACGGATACTCGCCGCGGGACATCACTATCGAAAAGGGAAAACGCGTCCGCTTTTTGAATAAGTCGAGTGAGGAGACTTGGCCTGCATCGGGCATACACCCCACCCACACCCTCTACCCGGAAAAAACAAGTGCCGATTGTCTCGGAAGTTCATTCGACTCCTGCGCCGCGCTTAAAAATGGAGAATTCTTCGACTTCACATTCAACTACCCCGGCACGTGGAACTTCCACGACCACCTGCATCCGTACGACACCGGCTCTATCACCGTCACAGACGAGCCTCCGACAAAAAAATAACACGCCTGGGTGCTGTGGACAGCGCATGTCCACGGGCTCGCCTATGCTACAATCACTGCGTGTGGCGTTTTTCGTTGCAACAATATTCCGCGGTGTTCGGTATTGTCGTCGTTGCGCTGCTTCTCACGGCTACCGGGGTGTTCGCCTGGACCGCGCCTACTCAAGCGCCGCCGAATGGTAATGTCGCGCCGCCGATAAACACGGGAACGACCGACCAGGTAAAAAACGGCGGTCTATCGGTCAATTCCTTCGCTGCCTTTGGGAATGCGTACGTGCAGGGGAATACCGGCATCGGTATACTACCATCGACCGTGCGCCTTACGGTGAGCACTAATGCAGCGACAATACTTCCCATTCCACCGCTTGAAGAAAATCGAGCGGCAATAGCGCAGTTTGCGAGCGGCGACAATTTCCCGACGCGCATTCTTATCGACACGTTCGGGCCGTTTGCCGCCGGCATCGCCATGCGCAAAGCGAACGGCACGGCGGTCGCGCCCGCCGCGCTTAAGAAAGACGACGCAATCGCCAACCTCGCGGGGTTTGGATGGGGCTCGACCGCATATTCCTCATCTGCGCGCGCGAACATCCGCTTCCAAGCGGCCGAGAACTGGACCGACACTGCACAGGGCACCTACATTATGTTTGAGACTTCGCGGAACGGGTATGCGGAGCAAGTGGAGCGTATGCGGCTCGACCCGAGCGGCAGTCTCGGTATCGGTACTCCCACGCCGACCGCAAAGCTTACTATTCAGGGAGACGGGGTGAACTCAAATTTCAGGATTCTCGATTCTTCGGGATACGTGAGGATGGGCATGGGCTCTTTATATGGTTTGAGTATGAACGACGCTTCTAATAACAGCGTCACCAATCTATCAACATCGGGAGGAATCTCGTTTATCAACGCGACCGGCGGTAACGTCGGCATCGGCACAGCCGCGCCTGCGGCGCGCCTCGATGTGGCGGGGAGCGTGAAAGTCGGGAACGGAGGGGAAGCATGCTCTTCTTCGATTGCCGGAACGGTGCGCTACAACAGCACGACCCAGTCAATGGAATTCTGCAACGGGAGCGCTTGGAAGACGCTCGCGACGACAAATTGAGCCGTAGGCGGATATGCTGCCATTTTTACTACGAAGCGCGGAGGGGCGGAAAGCGCTCGCG
>Ga0154970_127_pt1 | contig 7709 bp, 8 predicted proteins | sample RifCSPhighO2_01_FD_105938 | JGI IMG/M metagenome (GOLD analysis project Ga0154970, IMG submission 105938) | Candidatus Kaiserbacteria bacterium RIFCSPHIGHO2_01_FULL_55_37 | reverse complement strand
ATATATGAAAGCGGCCTCTTTCGGCGGTTGTGATTCGTACTGCTTGGACAACGCGGGTAATATGCGTTGAATTTTTGTTTCGCGTTCCTTTATTACCTCTAAAAGCTTTTGGGGGTGCACTGCTCGATATAAATTCTCGTTTTTCTGGAAAATTTGGAAGACCAAGCCCTTTTCGATAAGACGGTTCAGCGCATCGTACACATTGCGACGATGAATGTTGCCTTCTACAGATATGTTCGAGACCGATATCTCGGCTTTTGTTACGAGCACTTCATAGATTTTTGCCTCATTGGGCGAAAGGCCGATTTCTTCAAATATCTCGGAATACATAAGTATTTTATGCTGTGGTGCTCTTAATCACCCCATGGTGCCATTGGCCACTCGCTAATTATCTTATACTGTTTCCCCGCTTGGTCAAGTGGACCCAGCTTGGTGTTTGAACAACGGGAGATACGAAACGTGACACGGAACAGCAATCACGATCCTATTCCGCCCTTCCGCGGCCCAGGATCAGTCGGACCAGTGATCAAGATCTTGCAGCGATTCTTGAACGACCGCGCCGACCAGCTTGGCACTGCTCGTATTGTAGTTGATGGGGTGCATGCGGGGCCGAGCGTTGACCTGCTCATGCTCTGGCAACGGGCAATGCGAATCGACGATGACGGCGGCTATGGACCGCAATCGCATAAATGCGCGAAGAGCCGGTACGGATTCGACCTCGACGCAGAGGCGCAGAAACCCCTCTCGACGACGGAAGACGCTCTGACGACATTCGTGCAGCCCAACAGCATCCTCTACTGGGCTCGGGGAATCGGCGGTCCTAAAACGAACCTCGTTCTCGCCCAGTCGATCTTTCATCGGACCCGTCACGGGAACTGACACAAACTACTCCGTCGCAATCCGCGACCCCGAACCCCAGCGAGGCGTGCTGGGGTTCATCTATTATTATTTCATCGGGGCGCCGAGAATCGAACTCGGTCTATCTGCTCCCAAAGCAGACGTACTACCGGTATACTACGCCCCGTTTACCTTCCGTGGTCTTGGTGAAGAAGGGTGGACAGTGCATACTAGCATAAATTCTAAAGGACATCCTATCGGACATATTGTCCTTTATAGATTACCCTCCAGTGCTTGCTCAAAAAGACGGCAGCGAGCCTTTCTTGTCGCCTTGACTAGGACTACACCCACTACGTCTATCTGGAATTCACGCTTATCCTTGTGTACCTCCATGTATAGAGCGGCTGTCCGGGCCAATTTTCTAAGTTTCCTAACGTCAACCATCTCTTCCGGACGGTAGTCCATTTCACGGGAAACATCCGGCAGGCTTTCACGTGAAACTGCCTTTACTTCCACAAACCTCACAGTCCCGGCCTTTTCGGCGATGATGTCTATCTCTCCCCACGGCTTGCGGTAATTCCTGGCAACAACCTTAAACCCCTTCCGTTCGAGAAATTGAGCCGCTATTTCTTCCCCCAGCCGGCCGACCTCCTTCCTCACTGCGTCATTTGCCATTTGTGAGTATTCTACACCCTATTATGTACGAGTTTTCACCCCGTTAGAGGCGGCGCCTCTAACGGGGGTTCACGTGAACCAGCGTTTCTTAAGTAACACTTTTGTCCGATATGTACATAAATGGCCTATATCCATAATATGCCTACAAATATGGATTTAGTGGTTCGCCGGCCTCTAATCTCCAGTCTTTTGATTTGTCCTTTATCCACATGTCCACAGACTTTTCCACAGTTTTCAACATCCAGAAAACACTCGAATTACTTCTATTTTCCTTGCTTCGTGAGATTCTTTTACCCGAAGACCTTGAAACTAAGTAACAGGGGAGTGTCCTTTTGATTTTGTCCTTTATCTGAGCCATAAAATCCGCATTTACAACACGATTTCTCCTTGACGCCAACGCCATTCATATACTACGTTTCGCACATATGAAACAAGTCGGTTTCTCAACTTATCAACTGTTCTCTCTTGTTCTTGCAGCTACGGCTCTTACTTTTTTACTAACAGCTCTCCCGACGAGGGCTTCCGCGCTCGAGGTCGCTTCTCAAACCGCTCAGGTGTTGCCCGTCGGCGGCAACTCTTGCGCACCGGTATCGGTCGCCAATTTTACTCCGTACATTTACGATGGCGCTCTTCACTCATTTGACTTCACCATCTCTGATCCTTCGTACGTCGCCCTCATGGGCTCGGTAGGGAATACATCAATTCCATTCAGTTTGATGACACGTCGTGTCGACGCTTCGGGCGTGCTCCGCGTCCACGTGGACATCGGGACGACTCCTATCCGCGGAACACTGCCGATCAAGGTGACATTACTTTCGTCACGCACAGGAAGCCCTGTGTGTTTGACCGTCGCTTCGATGAGCCTGGGTTCAGGACCCGTCGTCGTCCCGGCCACGCCTGTGACTACCATATACACTGCTCCTTCTGCCGCGCCGGTAACCACTGCCGCGAAACCAGTCGTCACATCGGCCCCAGCTCCCTCAGTTACGCCCGCGGCTCCTGCCGTTACTGCAAACGTAACGCCAAGCCCGGTCGTAAACACCGTATCGAATCCTTTGCGCAACGTGTGTGCGACGGATGTCGGTGCGTACCGCCTGTGGCTCATTCTGCTCGTGCTGTACACGCTCATCGTCGGAGCTGCCCTCTGGGCCGAATTCCCGATGGCAGCATCGTGGGCACGCACTCCTGAGCGGATTGCAACCATCATCCTCGGGCTCCTTCTTCTCCTCCTAGCGTTCTGGTACTTCTCCGTCTCTTGCCGGGCGGCCCTCTGGATGCCTCTCGCCGCCTTCCTGATAGCGGTCTTGGGGCTACTGGCGGCATTCTGGAACCATCCTCGCGTGACCCAGATGCTCCTCATCCAAGAGACAAAAACGTCTACGGCAACGCTCATCACGCCTCCGCCGAAGAAGTAATTTTATTAGCTTCCGCACGAAGAAAAACGCCGGTTGTCCGGCGTTTTTCTTCATTAGTTTTGAGTGCTGGCAACGTTAAGAGTTGATGGACCGGAAATATTATGCGAGTATGTGAGGCGCTCGCGGGTATGGTTTAGTGGTAGAACGCGTCCTTGCCAAGGACGAGAGCGGAGTTCGATTCTCCGTACCCGCACTAGGAACGAGTGAGATACAAAAGCCCGCTTTTGTATCTCCGAGAGACGACGCGCGGTCGAGCGCAGCGTTTCCCCGCACAGATTGTATTCAAGGGCATGCACGCGTATTATGCGTGGACGCTCCCGTGGTGAAACGGATATCACGCGACGCTTCGGACGTCGTATTCTAGGTTCGAATCCTGGCGGGAGCACCAACACACTTGTGAGTTACAATACCAAAATGAAAGAGACGCAGCTCACAGTCCTTCAAGAGGTACGGGCGGTTTCGGACGCGCTGCATGCCGCCGGATTTCAGGCGTACCTTGTGGGCGGATGCGTACGCGACCTGGTCCTCGGCCGCGAGCCGAAGGATTGGGACATCACAACGAATGCGACGCCGGAGAAAATCCAGGCACTTTTCGAAGATACTTTTTACGAGAACGAGTACGGCACCGTCGGTGTCGTCACAAAATCCGAGGACCCACGGCTCAAGGTAATCGAAGTGACCCCGTACCGCACAGAAGGGAAGTACTCGAATGCTCGTCATCCGGACGAAGTCTCATTCAGCGACACGTTGTCGGAAGATCTGAAGCGGCGCGACTTCACCATCAACGCCATCGCTTATGACTCCGCAAAAGGAGAGTTCGTTGATGAACACGGTGGCAGGGAAGACCTCGCAAGAAAAGTCATCGTTACGGTAGGCAATCCTCACGAACGATTCGAAGAAGACGCGCTGCGTATGCTGCGTGCCGTGCGCATCGCCGCAGAGCTCGACTTCGTTATTGATGCGCAGACCGCAGAGGGCATCGCAGCACAAGCAGCGCAGCTCGCGAAAATCTCGCGTGAGCGCGTGCGCGATGAGCTCATTCGCATCGTGCAAAGTCCCCGCCCGATGCAAGCTCTGTATGTGGCTCAGAAGCTCGGTATTCTTAAGTACGTCATCCCTGAATTAGAGGAGGGTATCGGTTGCGCGCAGAACCAAGCGCATTCATTCGACGTGTTCGAGCACCTCATGCGGAGTCTGCAACATGCCGCAGACAAAGAGTGGCCGCTCGATGTGCGCCTCGCCGCGATGCTCCACGACGTCGGTAAGCCGGCAACTCGCTTATGGTCAGACGAGAAGAAAGATTGGACATTTCACGGTCACGATGTCGTCTCAGCACGTATGACCAAAAAAATACTTAATGAGCTCAAATTTCCCAAAGAGACGACGCATAATGTGGCGACACTCGTACGCACGCATATGTTTTTCTCTGATCCTGAAGTCGTAACGCTTTCTGCGGTTCGTAGAGTGATTGCACGTGTGGGCAAAGAAAACATTAGTGACCTCTTGAATTTACGCGTCTGCGACCGCATCGGTACCGGACGGCCCAAAGCCCACCCGTTCCGTCTGCGCAAATACATGTCGATGGTAGACGAGGCGATGCGCGATCCGGTATCCGTCTGCATGTTGAACGTGGACGGAACGAAACTCATCAAACTCGGAGAGAAACCTGGACCCCGCATTGGTTGGATACTGCATGCACTCCTCGAAGAAGTACTTGATGACCCGAAGAAAAACACTGAGGAATACCTGGAAAAGAAAGCTTCTGAACTTATGAAAATCAAGGATGCAGAGCTCCGCAAACTCGGCGAAGCAGGCAAAGACCGTAGGGAAGAGGAGGACGAGGCGGCTATACAAAAATTGAGGGAGAAACATCACGTAAGCTAGGGGGGGGGGGTGCGTGCATTTCCAGAGCCTCCGCAGCCGATGAGGCGAGGATTGAGGACTTTTCAGCAGAAAAGTCCGTGCTCTGGGAGTGTATGCGCCGGCACTAGCGCTACTAACCCTGCTTCGCATAAAGCTACGCAGGCCGCAGGCACGCGAGTGCCGGAGGTGTCGGCGAGAGCACACGCCGACGCTGCTCCGCAAAAAAGAAAAGGCCGGCTCACCTGGCGACGGAATTTTCTTTCTCTTCATTCTGTCGCCGTCGTGAGACGGCCTTTGCGTTATCTCCGTTCCTCCAAAAGAACTTGAGTTTATACACAAAGTACGTTTGCATCCAATCGATGCAGAGGCATCGTTTAATTTAGTAGCGTAGTACTCTTGTAATATATTTACTCGGACATTGTTAGAGTCACGAGAGACGGAAAGATCGGTCCGATATGCATAATAGCCCCCTATAGGACATAGTAAAGGACATCGTGGGGATAAACTCTGTCCTTTATCGGACAAGCCGAAATACGGCTATATATCAAGCTCTAACGAGACAGGGCAGTGATCCGAACCCATGACGTCGGCGTGTATTTTGGCCGAACGTACCTTGGATGCCAGAGTTTTGCTTACAAAGATGTAATCTATCCTCCAACCGACATTGCGGGCACGAGCATTGGCGAAGTGAGTCCACCAACTGTAGTGTCCGTTGCCTTTGGTGAAAAGCCGGAATGTATCCACGAATCCGGCTTCGGTAATAGCGTCAATACCCTTGCGCTCCTCCTTGGTGAAACCATGTTCGCCCTCATTTGCCCTGGGGTTCGCCAAATCATCCTCGGTATGCGCTACATTGAGATCCCCACAGAAGATAACGGGCTTATTCTTCTCCAATTGTTTACAAAAAGCCAGAAAAGCGGGGTCCCAATGCTTGTGACGAAGTACGAGACGGCCCAAATCGGGCTTGGAATTCGGAGTGTACACATTCACGACATAAAAATCCTCATACTCTGCGGTAACCACCCGCCCCTCCTCATTCGGGTCTCCATACCCGTCCGCGAGCTTATATTTCTTGAGAATATCCTCCGGAAAGCCGAAAATAAGGCTCAACGGCTTTGTTTTCGAGAAGATGGCCGTCCCAGCATAGCCCTTGCGCCCCTTCGAAGAATTCCAGTATTCTTCGTAATCCGGCAGATCCACCTCGGATTGGTGCTCCTCTGCCTTAGTCTCTTGCAGGCACACAATAGCCGGTTTCACAGCCTCAAGGAAGGGCACCAGAGCCCCCTTTTTGTGCACACTCCGGATACCATTCACATTCCACGAGACGAGTTTCATACGCACATGATACCAGAGGCTTCAATGCCTTCGTTTTCCGTGAAAAGCTTTGTGCACTTCACGGAGATGCTTATCTGTGACGTGCGTATAGACCTGTGTCGTCGCTATGTTTGCGTGGCCGAGGAGCGCTTGCACCGAGCGGAGGTCGGCGCCATTCTCAAGTAAATCGGTGGCGAAGCTGTGCCGGATGACGTGCGGCGTCACCTTGCGCGTGATGCCAGCTTTTATCGCGTACTGTTTTACCAGCCGTTCCACTGAACGCGGAGTTATCCTCGGTAAATCCAAGCCTTTCTTGCCCGCCGACTTGTCCGCCATAGCTTTAGCGACGGTGGAAGCTTTAGCGAAGGCGGGGCCGTACGAAACAAAGAGGGCCTCGCTCATGTCGCCGCGCTTTTTCAGATACTCCGCGACCGCTTTTTTTGCCGACCCCGAGAGAAATACTACGCGCACCTTCTCGCCCTTGCCACGCACCGAGAATTCATCGCGTGTGAGGTCGAGGTCTTGATTGAGGTTACACAGCTCCGACACACGGAGTCCGGTCGAGAAAAGCAATTCTAATATTGCGGTGTCCCGCAGCGAAATGAGATCGTCCTTGCCCTCCGAAGCCTTGGCGGAGGAGGGGCCCGTGGGTGCGCGCATGATTCTGTTGAGTTCATCGGCGGTAATGAGGTCCAAATCGCGGCCGCTGGTCTTCGCGAGTTCAATCCGCTCCGGATTAAGCGATTCGATGTCGCGCCTGCGGAGGAATTTGAGGAACGCGCGCAATGCGATGAGGTGATAGTTCTGCGTATTCTTCTTCATCGTGCCTGATACTCCGCCGGAGCGATTGAGTGTGATGCGAAATTCGCGCACCGATTGCTCGGTAATCTGGGAAGGGGACTTCACCTTCGCGAAATTGAGGAATCGCATGAGGTAGCGGTCATAATTCTCGACGGTCTTCACGCTCCGCCCCTTTTCTATCTCGATATACTCGAGGAATTGTGTCTTCAAAGATTTCAGGTCCGCGGCCATGCTGCAATTCTACCAGCAAATATTGTGCGACATACAAAAAGAGCCGGCCGCGCTTGCGCGGCCGGCGTCGTCGTCCTTGCACAGGTCAGACCCTCTCGTGGACCTCGACGAATTGGACGGAGCCTTCCGCAAGGAGTTCTCCTTCCTTTGAAGAGATCTCGATGCGGGCCAACCCGCGGTGTTTCCCGCTCTGCCCCTTCTTGAATGAGAGGAGTTGTGCGTGAAAAGCGAGTTCGGTATTCGCGAGCAAGATGCCCGGGTGGTTGGTGTTCTGGTTACTGACGAGAAAATCCATTCCGGTGTCGTGGGAAAGGATGCCCGCGCAGTTCCAGAGTACGTACAGCGCGTATTTGGCCGCGTCGAGGCCATGCACCACGTTAGCGTGGGGAACGGCGTGGTGTTCGACGCGGTCCGCAACCGTCTGCACTGTGCTCGGGAACCGACACAAGCCGCGTGCACTCCGACCGTCCTCCGACACGACGACGGTCTTCGGGATTATGAAAACATCCTCTCTCAACTGAATCTTCCTATCGCCGATGACGACATTCTGCATGGGAGCTCCTTTGTATCTTG
>Ga0154970_117_pt1 | contig 8189 bp, 9 predicted proteins | sample RifCSPhighO2_01_FD_105938 | JGI IMG/M metagenome (GOLD analysis project Ga0154970, IMG submission 105938) | Candidatus Kaiserbacteria bacterium RIFCSPHIGHO2_01_FULL_55_37 | reverse complement strand
CGCGCACGAGAACAGGGAACGTGTCGCGACGCTCACGTCGGACGTCCTGCCGGGGTACAGCGCAGCGCAAGTCCTCGCCGCGTTCAACAAAGAGTTCACGTCGGCCGAGATGGAAGAGGGCGTGCGCATGTCGGTCGGCGGCGAGAATGAGGAGACAAACAAATCGTTTATGGAAATGGGATATGCGCTCATCGCGGGGATTATCCTCACCTTCGTCATATTGGTACTCGCATTCGATTCGTTCCGCTTCGCGGGATATCTGCTCCTGCTCGTGCCGCTCTCGCTCATCGGCGTATTCGGTGGCCTCGCTCTCACGCTGCAACCGCTTTCATTCCCGTCGATGATGGGCGTCATTGCGCTCGCGGGCGTCATCATCAATCACGCCATCATTCTCATGGATGCGATTATTCAGCGTTTGAAGCAGGGAGCGGGGAAAGAATTTATTGATATTCTGACCGAGGCGGCGACTACGCGCTTGCGCCCGATTTTCCTCACGACTATCACGACCGTCATCGGCATGCTGCCGCTCATCATCGCGGCGGGCCTTTTCGGGCCGCTGGCACTCGCGATACTCTTCGGTCTCTCGTTTGCGATGGTACTCACGCTCGTACTCATCCCCGTGCTTGTCTACCGTTGGCCCGGCACTTTGCCGCAGGATATCAAACGGTAATCAACACCGTGCACGTGCAATTCCAGTTGCCTTTGGTATTCTTTTGCGATGCTGGAGAATGAAGATGACGGGGCGAAGCCCGGAATCACTGCGAAAATAGTCGAAACCTCAGAGCGCTTGCTCGATTCAAACGAGACCGCCAATGTCCTCATCATCGTACTTGTGGTACTTGCGATATTGCCGATACTCGGTATCGGCGTCATTCTGACGAGCGTTACCGCCCCGACATATCCGACCGAGCTCAGCAATTGACGGCTCCGCATTGTGCCGGAAATTTGCTAGTATTGAGACATCATGAGTCCCGTTAGAAATCGCGGACGCACAAATGGGCTCTATGGTAGAATGTCGATGATTATGAGCAATAACCGAATAGGGGGTGGTTCGACAGTCCGCGTCCTATTTCTAACGGGATGAGCGAGCAAGATATCCGCGCGGAACGGCTGAAAAAACTCGATATTCTGAAAGCGGCGGGGATGGAAGCGTACCCGGCCGATTCCCACCGCGACACAAGCAACGAGGGTGCGCTTGCTGCTTTTGATGACCTCGAAAAAAGCGCCAAGAAAATCCATCTGGGAGGCCGTGTCATGTCCCTGCGCGGACAGGGCGGAATTATGTTTGCCGATCTCTACGATGGTTCGGGGCGTGTGCAGTTGGTGCTGCAAAAAGCGGATATTTCACCAGCAGGTGAGTCCGCTTCAGGCGGACAAGGCAATCTATATGACCTGTTTGCCAATACAGTCGACATCGGAGATTTCGTTGAGGCATCGGGGACGATATTCAAGACGAAGCGGGGAGAGCGTTCGCTCAAAGTCGAGAAATGGCGCATGCTCTCCAAAGCGCTTTTGCCGATGCCGGCGGAGCACTTCGGGCTCAAAGACGAGGAATTGATACTGCGCCAGAGGTATCTCAATATCTTACTTGATGAGGAGGTGCGCAAGATGTTCGTGCGCCGCGCAAAATTCTGGCAGTCCGCGCGCGAATTTTATCTTTCGCGCGGATTCCTCGAAGTTGAAACGCCCGTACTCGAAACGACTCCCGGCGGCGCAGACGCGCGACCGTTCAAGACCCATCACAATGCGCTCGATATCGACGTCTACCTCCGCATCTCATGCGGGGAGCTTTGGCAGAAAGAGATGCTCATAGCTGGGTACCCGAAAGTATTCGAGATAGGCAGGATTTTCCGCAACGAAGGGCAGTCGCGCGAACATTTGCAGGACTACACACAGCTTGAAAGCTACGAGGCCTTTGCCGATGCAAAATCGGGAATGAAGTTTTTGCAGGACCTGTACCGCCACATCGTCAAAGAAACGTACGGCCGCTACACCTTCGAGATAGGTGAGCACACGGTCGACTTTGCGGAGGAGTGGCCGGAAATAGATTTTTGCACTGCTGTACAGAAAGAGTTCGGTATCGATGCTATTTCGTGCACCGAGGAAGAGGCGATTGAGGCCGCCAAAAGCGCGGGCGTTACCTTTGGGGAATCCTTCGGTCGTAAACCTACGGGTGAGACACCCAACAAAGCACGCGCGATAGATCACCTGTGGAAGAAAATCCGCAAGGGAATCGCGGGGCCCGCGTTTTTGAGGGGCGTGCCCGTGTACCTCTCTCCGCTTGCAAAGCAGATGATGCAGAGTCCTCTGAAAGCGGACCGCGTGCAGATACTCATCGCGGGGAGCGAGGTGGGCAACGGGTATAGCGAATTGAACGATCCGCAAGACCAACGTGCACGGTTCGAAGAACAGCAAAAATTGCGCGATGCGGGCGATGATGAGGCACAGCGATTGGACGAAGATTACATCCGCGCCATGGAATTCGGCATGCCCCCGGCATTCGGCTTCGGCGTCTCCGAGCGACTCTTTTCCTTCCTCGAAAATAGGCCTGCCCACGAAGCGCAATTATTTCCTCTTCTGCGTCCCAAATCGGAATGAAAACTGTTTACGGTGAGCAAAGTCGAACCGCGGTGTTTGGCGGCGGATGTTTCTGGTGTACGGAGGCTATTTTTCAAATGCTCAAGGGTGTTGAGAAAGTTGAGCCCGGTTATGCGGGTGGTTCGACAGGCTCACCACAAGCGGCACCCACATACGAACAGGTCAGTTCGGGGACAACGGGGCACGCAGAGGTAATTCGTGTCACCTACGACCCTGCAATAATTTCGTACGAAGACCTCCTGACCGTCTTTTTCGGCTCGCACGACCCGACGACGCCGAATCGCCAAGGCGCGGATGTCGGGAAGCAGTACCGCTCGGTCATTTTTGTCGCGGACGAAAATGAGGAACAAGAGGCACGAGCCAAGATTCAAGAAATACAAGAAAGCCTGAAAGACGGAACCCGTGTCGTCACCCAGGTCATCCCGCTTGCCACGTTCTACGTGGCGGAGGAGTATCACCGGAATTATTTCAAAGAGAATACCAGCGCGCCGTACTGTCAGCTCATCATCGAGCCGAAGATAGAGAAGGTGCGGAAGCGGTTCGCAGAACTGGTAAAAGAATAGGAGGACCCCATTAAGTAATCAAAACATTGACAATGTTGTATTTTGCTGTATATTGTAGAGAGTAGGGAATCGGCTAGAGCCCCTCAAACTAAAACTCTCCAAACAGCGCTGCCTCGGTAGCGGTTGTTTGGGGTTCTTACGATTTCCTACAAATCCCAATCAACCCACAGCCGCGTCTGACGCGGTTCTTTCAAATGGAGACACGCATGACTCAAATATCTCGGAAGAGAATCCCTGAGAAGGTCATTGGGGTCATCAAAAAGATCCCATACTACATTGCCTACGTCGACTGTCTTGTCGTGATGGCGGTAACATTTATCGCGGGAGGCGGTTCACTCGTGGTGATAGGGGTCAATTCACTGACGACGGTCATGTATTTTCCTGAAATCTCCTTCTGGCAGCCGATAGGTAGTTTCGTTGTCGGTCTTCCCGCGTGGATACTTGGATTCAAGGAGCTTCACCGCATCTGGATGGAGGATGTGGGGGAGTAGAAAAGATGAAGAGCCGCGGCGCGAATGCTCGGCTCTCTTTCTTTTTATACATCAACGCACGTGTTCGAGTTTCTTGATACGGGTTTCGTGATTGATGAGGGTCACCGCGTCCTTGTCGACAGCTTTTTCTTGCGCTTCGATATTTTCTTTGATGTCGGCGACGTTCCGCTTCACCTCGCGCATGTCAACTCGAAGTTCACGTACATCGTCTTTCAATCCCTCGACATCTCTTTTGAACATATGGCTATCTACCCGCAGTTCCCCCATATCTGCTTTCAACTCCTCGAAACCCTCTGCCACGAGCGTTGCGAGTTTTTCTATCGAATCTATTTTCTTTCCTTTTGCCATAGCTAGGCAGTGTAGCATGTCGGTTTTTATCGGCAGGTGTGTACAAGGAGCGGCTTTGATACACTAACCGCATGGCCAAAAATACAGTCATTGTCATAAGCCGTAATCAGGAGGAATACGAGCGCCGGCTGAAAGCGCTCAACCTTCCGGACCTGGAGATACTTGCCCCGCGCGACGCCGATGGGATACGGCAAAACATAGAACGGGCAAATATCATGCTTGCGAATCCTCCGCTTGCAAAGAACTACATCAACGACGCGGAGAACGTAAAGTGGATGCAATCCACCTACGCAGGCGTTGATGCGATGAATGCGGAGGGCCTGCGCAAGGATTATGTACTTACAAACATCCGCGAAGTGTACGGTCCGCCGCTAGCCGAATACACATTCGCATACATCCTCGCATTCAGGAAGGAAATATCGGAAAACCGCGCCTATCAAAAGGAACACCTATGGAAACAACGGTTGGCGGGAATGATATCGGGGCAAACGCTGTGTGTCGTCGGCGCAGGCTCAATAGGCAAGGAAATCGCGAAAATCGGTAAGGCATTTGGCATGCGCACCATCGGTTACCGCTCCACAAATCAGCCGATCGAGTTCTTCGATGAAATATATGCCGGCGACCTCAAACAATGTGTTGCACTTGGCGATTACGTCGTCAGTGTGCTTCCCAACACGAAGCAAACTGATGATATATTCAACGCGGAAGTATTCGCCTCGATGAAGAATACGGCGGTCTTCATAAATATTGGACGCGGCAATGCGGTCAACGAGGTAGACCTCATAGCGGCGCTCAAGGAGCGCAAAATCGCAAAAGCGGTGCTTGATGTCTTTAAGGCTGAGCCGTTGCCCGCTGATAGCCCTCTCTGGAATACGGGAAATCTTTACCTCACGCCGCACATGGCCGGATATATTTTTAACGACAGAGAGCTCGAAATATTTGCCGAGAATTACCGCAGATTTTGCGCGGGCGAGGACCTTATGTACCGTGTGGATTTTGCAAAAGGGTATTAATCATGAAAAGAGAAGAATTCGAGAAGTTGGTCTCCGCGGGATATGAAAAGCTGCCGCAGTGGGTGCGGGAGAAGATAAAGAACGTTGCTCTGCTTGTGGAGGATGAGCCATCGAAGGAAGACAGGGAGGCGGAAGGTTTGGACGACGACGAGACGTTGCTCGGACTTTACAAGGGGATCCCGCTTTCCGCGCGCGGTGGAGAGTACGGAGTGGGGATGACGATGCCTGACACGATAACCTTGTATCAAATTCCCATCGAGGATGCTGCCGAGGAAGACGGCCTGCCCGCCGCTCAAGTGATAGCGGAAACCATTTGGCATGAATTTGCACATCATTTTGGCATGGACGAGCACGAGGTACAAACAAGACAAGAAACCCGAAACTCGAAGCCCGAAATCCGAAGAAACCAAGAAATTTAGAAATTTTAAACCAATTCGTGCTTAAGATTTTTTCGAATTTCGAAATTCGGATTTCGTGCTTTAATATACTGGTATGGCAAAACTGTCGGAAATCCTGAAATCGCGGGGCTACATATATCAGCACTCTTCGGAGAAGCTGGGGGAAATCACGGATGGCCCGAAGCGTACGGTGTACCTGGGGGTTGACCCGACCGCAGACTCAATCCACGTGGGCAATTTGGCCGCTTACATGCTCTTGCGGCGCTTCGCCGACGCGGGCCACAAAGTGATACTCCTCATCGGAGGCGGTACAGGGATGATAGGCGACCCAAAGCCCGATGTAGAGCGACCTCTCCTCAGCATTGAAGAAATCACCGCGCGCTCGGAGAAATTAAAAGTACAAGCTGAAAAAGTGCTCGGAGGTATCGAGGTACAGCTCGTGAATAACTATGATTGGCTGGGCTCTCTCGACCTCATCTCCTTCCTCCGCGATACGGGAAAATATTTCACCGTCAATTCGCTCATCAAGAAGGATGCAATCTCCGCCCGCATGAAAAGCGAAGAGGGGATTTCATTTACAGAATTTTCCTATCCCCTATTGCAGGCATACGATTTTTGGCACCTGTTCAAGAAACATAAGTGCGATGTCCAAATAGGCGGCTCCGACCAGTGGGGCAACATCGTCGCGGGCGTGGAGCTCATTCGCCGCAAGGAGAACAAGACAGCTTACGCGCTCACCATTCCCATCATCACGGACAAGGCAAGCGGCAAGAAATTCGGTAAAAGCGAAGGCAATGCGGTATGGCTCGACGCGGAGAAGACATCGCCGTACGCCTTCTACCAATTCTGGCTCGGAGCGAGCGACGAGAGTGTCACCGATTACCTCAAGCTCTTTACGCTTCTTTCCGACATGGAAATCGAGGCGGTGATGGAAATGCATCGTCGCGACGCGAAGCAGCACCACGCACACCACCTTTTGGCCCGTGAAGTAACGACGCTCGCACATGGCACAGAAGTGGCCGAAATGGTAGAAAAAGTCTCAAGCGCGCTTTTCGACGATGCGGGGCTGGGCGGTCTCGACGAGGGCGCCCTCGCAATGCTCAAAAATGCCGCACCTTCGCACGAAGTTACTGCGGGCGCCCTTATCGTCGATGTTCTCGTAGAAAGCAAGCTTGCGAGCTCGAAGCGTGAGGCGCGACTTTTTCTCAAAGATAAGGCCGTGAGCCTGAACGGCGAGGTGGTGACTGACGAGAAGCAAAAACTTGCCCCCGAAAATTTCTATAACAACGTCGCCCTCCTCAAGCGCGGCAAGAAAAACGTTTGTGTTTTGGTGTTGAAATAGAAAAGGGCAGCCAACCGCCGCCCTCTTTTAATCCGTGCCGTCGCGGTCGTCTTCATCGCGCGGGGTGAGTGGTTGCCAGAGTTCGCCCGGCGGACAGAGAAGTTTCGCGAACGTCCGGACAAACACATCGTCCTGACGCGCCTTCTTCTCTGCTCTCGCCCTCTCTTTAAGAGCTTTTCGTCGTTTTTTCGACATGTATGTTCCCTTGAACTGGATGCGCTGGGGCCAGACTAGCCGAAAAAGAATAAGTAGGCAACGTCCACAGATTCATGAAAAAAGTAATCCACAGGTTGAATATTCGGCAAAGGCGGGTATAGTACCCGCTTCGCGCGAAGATGTGGCATACAGTACTCCGTGCGGAATGCACCTGTTCCTGAAACAAAAGCCAAACCAAGGAGGTTAGCCTATCATGGCGAAAATGCCATTTGCTACAACTGGCGGCAAGTTACACAACGTTTGTCCGACATCCGGGCGCTTCGGCACCGAGACTGTCAGTGAACGGAACAACGCCAGGACAAAGGCAGCCAAACTCAACGCGGCTGGTCAACAGCAGCAAGAAGGGGTACCGAACCCCGATAATCCGGCGACTCAGGACGCCGGCAAAAAACAAGAGGAATAGCCGCAGCTGAGCTATTTCCAACTCAGGTTTCCGGTCGACGCTTCGCGGTGTCGGCCGGCTTTTTTATATGGCCGCAATCCTGTAAAGTGTCCCGATGAGTAAGTTCAAACTCAAATCCGGATACATTCCTGCAGGGGACCAGCCTGCGGCTATTACAGCACTTGTGGATGGGCTCAAGGCGGGCACTCGCGACCAGACGCTCCTTGGCGTCACGGGCTCGGGCAAGACCTTTACCGTAGCCAATGTGATTGAGAAGTGGCAAAAGCCCACGCTGGTCATCGCGCACAACAAGACGCTCGCGGCGCAGCTCGCCGCGGAGTATCGCGAATTCTTTCCCGACGCGGCGGTGCATTACTTCGTTTCGTACTACGATTACTACCAGCCGGAGGCATACATGCCGGTCACGGATACCTTCATCGAGAAAGAGGCGATGATTAACGAAGACATTGAACGCTTGCGGCACGCCGCGACGCAGGCGCTCCTTACGCGTCCCGACGTCATCGTGGTCGCCTCGGTCTCGTGCATCTACGGCTTAGGTAGTCCGATTGAATACCAAAAAGTGAATCTGAAAGTGACGAAGTGGGAGCCGATGACCCGCGCTACATTCGCGCGCAAACTCATCTCGATGTATTTCGAGCGCGTCGCAGGCGAGCTCACACCAGGGACATTCCGCGCGCTCGGTGCGGCTGTCGAACTCATGCCCGCAAGCGAGCGCATCGTCTACCGCATTGACCTCACGGGAGGAAAAGTGGCGAAAATCGAGGAAATAAGTGCGATAACGCGCGAGATAAAGCAAAAGCACGACGCGGTTTTCATT
>Ga0154970_135_pt1 | contig 8685 bp, 10 predicted proteins | sample RifCSPhighO2_01_FD_105938 | JGI IMG/M metagenome (GOLD analysis project Ga0154970, IMG submission 105938) | Candidatus Kaiserbacteria bacterium RIFCSPHIGHO2_01_FULL_55_37 | reverse complement strand
TTGATGTTGTTCCTCCCGCACCAGAGTTCGTAGAGGTGGCCGATGCTCCTGGCCTCGTCAGTGATTTCGTTAGGAAGTAGCGACGCGTCCTCGCCGACCAGTGGCTTGAGCACATCCTCGGCCTTCATGATAGTATCGACGATATCGAGGGAATCCATGCCACTCGTCGCCAAACTCCATGCGGGCTCAGCCGATCGTATGGCCTTGACGATGTCGTCATTCTGCTTGCATTCGTTCGCAGCAACGGCGAATGCTTCACGAAATTGGTCAAACATGAACTCAGTCATCGTTATCTCCTTGCATTTGCGCGCGGGCTCTACAGAACCCCACTCATTCATATCATTTTTTGTTATATAATCAATCATTATGACATCATTATGAAACGCCCGATGCCAGAGAACGAAGAAGGATGGAACCCCGAAGAAGAGCAAAGCTCTCTACGGGGCAAGGCAGATGCTCATGACGAGGACTATTGGAGACAGAAGTTGACATCTGAACAATTTAAGATTTTGCGGGAGAAGAGGACCGAGGCTCCTTTTACCGGGGAATATGTGCACGAAAAAGCAGATGGGACGTATGCATGCGTCGCATGTGGGAACCCGCTATTTAGTTCGGACGCTAAGTTTGATTCCGGCACAGGCTGGCCGTCATTTGATCAGGCACTCCCAGGCGCGGTTGAGACACATATCGATAATGATCACGGCATGGTGCGCACCGAAATCACGTGCGCTCGGTGTGGCTCACACCTCGGGCATATTTTCGACGACGGTCCGACCGCTACCGGAAAAAGATACTGTATTAACTCAGTGTGCTTGGATTTGGAAGAAAAGTAACTATCATCTTTCTATACGCGGCCGCGTGAGGAAGAGTGATATCGACAAAAACGAAGGAAACGATAGAGTATAGAGCATGGACCCCTTTCTCAAAATGGATATTTTCTTCTTCGTCACGACGCTCGTCGTGATAGCGCTCGGGCTGATCCTATTGCTCATCGGCCTCCGCATCTGGCGCATTCTCGGCCATGTCGAGCGGATCATGGAAATCGCCGAAGAGGAGACCGAGCTTATCAAGGAGGATATTGCCGACCTGCGCTCCGATATACGTCGGCGAGGATTCAGCATGTTTTCTCTCGGTCGATTTGTTCGCAAGGTAACATCAAATTTTACAAAACGTTCAAAAAAAGATGAATAAATGGTATGAAAAATACTCCAAAAGGCGACACTACTCCCGGAAAGAAAAAGAGGCACATCGGCCGTTCGCTCGCACTCGGTGCGCTCGCGGCGGGAGTGGTCGCCACCTACTATTTTTATGCGAGTAAGAATGCAAAACAGCATCGCAAACAGGCCACCCGTTGGAGTCTGCAATTCAAAAAGGAGGTGATCAAACAGATCGAATCTGCAAAGGCGACGAATCAGACCGCGGTTGCCTCTGCGATAGATAAAGCTGCCGAAATATTCGAGAATCTGCGCGCTGTCGATAGGTCAGAGCTCTTGGATGCGGCAAGGGAATTGAAGGCTCACTGGCGTGAGCTCTCGCAAGACATCGCGAAGGAAGGTGCTCGAAGTATTCGCTCCGTAAAAAAATCCCTCAAGCGTGTGGCGGGGAGCGATAAAAAGAGAACGCGCTAATTCACTGTTTGCTCACGGCCGGTAAGGGACAATGGTTCGCCGCTGTCTATATAGTATGCCCAGAGCGAAGTATCGCGTTTTTTCCGTCGCCGTAATGGTGCTTTCTACTATTGTTTTTGTGTACACGCTCACGACAGCGCTCTGGTATGTACCGACGGGAGAGGCTTCTTCTGCCGAGCAACCGACCCTGGCCGTTTCGTCATCCTCTCCCGCGAGGCTCTCCATTCCTGCGCTCCACATCGATGCGTCTGTGCAGAAGGTTGGCGTGAAAGCCGATGGTAGCATGGCCACACCGAGCAATTTTGCCGACGTCGCTTGGTACAAGTACGGCACGGTGCCGGGTCAGCTCGGGAGCGCGGTCATAAGCGGTCACGTCGACAACGGCCTCGCGCTCGCGGGCGTCTTCAAACACCTCCCCGAACTCCGCGTCGGGGACGATGTGTACATAGAGCAGCAAGACGGCAACAGGCTGCATTTTGTCGTCGAGGCCATTGAGAGTTATCCCTACAAAGACGCGCCGGCGGAAAAAATATTTGCACACAATGACGCCGCACGGCTCAATCTCGTCACGTGCGAGGGCGTATGGGTGAAAAGCGAGAAGACCTACGACCATCGGCTGGTCGTGTTTACCAAACTGGTCGCCTCTTGATATGATGAAGGCGATGCTCCACGCACCCTTTTTTGACCCCACAAAAAGCTACTACGAAAATTGGGAGAAGGGCCCATTCAATGAGTTTACGGACGGCACCGTTTTTCCGGTAGAAAAGGAGCAACGATTTACTTTTTTGGGACAAAAGCTAAATTATCCCTTTGGTATCCCGGCCGGCCCGCTCCTCAATAGCCATTTTATGAAAGCGGCTATGGAAAAGGGCTTCGACGTCCCGGTCTACAAGACAGTTCGTACGCGAATTAAAAAGTGCAATGACTGGCCAAATGTCTTGCCGGTTATCGTAGATGGCGATCTCACGCTCGAAAAAGCAAAAAAAGGTCTTACGGTGAAAGACGACTACACAGAACCGCTCGCAATTACCAATTCCTTTGGCAACCCGTCCTACCCGGTCGATGTGTGGCAAAAAGATATTGCGGAGACGGTTGCGTTTGCGCGGACGAGGCCGGGACAGATCGTCGTCGGCATGGTGGAGGGAACGAGGTGGGAGAAGGAAAGTACCGAGCAAGATTTTATTTATGACTGGGTTCTTGCGGCGCAGCTGATGAAGGAAACAGGGGCGCATGCGATCGAAGCGAATTTTAGTTGCCCCAACGAAGGTGATCGGGTGAGCCGACTCCTGTGTTTCGATGCGGAGATTTCTCAGAAAATCGCAGAGCGGATAAAGAACAAAATTGGCGACTTGCCGCTTGCTATAAAGATCTCGTATTTTGAAGATGAGACCGAGCTGCGTTCGCTCGTAGAAAAAGTAGCCCCGATCGTCGATGGCATTTCCGCTATCAACACGATTCCCGCTCCCGTATACGATAAAGAAGGGAAGCAAGCACTGCCTGGCGGTCCGTGGCGCTTGAAGAGCGGTATTTGCGGCGCACCGGTCAAATGGGCAGGCCTCGATATGGTACGACGCCTCAAAAAGTTACGCGAAGAATTCGGCATGACGTATGAGATAGTTGGAGTTGGCGGGGTTACGATTCCTGCGGATTTCAAAGAATATCGTGATGCCGGAGCGGATGTAGTGATGAGCGCGACAGGAGCTATGTGGAACCCGTATTTGGCCAAAGAAATCAAAGAGGCATACCCCAACGGGTAAGGGGATTGAAGGTCGGGATTGACAAAATGAGGCCTGTCTATACCCTGCCCCTTAGGGCAGTGTCTTATAAATAAGTAACGATATTTGGAGTATGAATAAATCAGTGTGGGTGATCCTGATCCTCCTTGTCCTTCTTGTGGGCGGTGGATGGCTTATTTTTAATAAAGACGACTCATCCGGTGCGAAGGCCACGGGTCCTATCGAGATTGGCTTTATCGGACCTCTCACAGGGGATGCGGCTTCGCTCGGTGCGCCCTCCAAAGCGGCAGTCGAAGTCGCCGTGGATGAGGTCAACGCCGCAGGCGGCGTGGGGGGCCGACAGCTCCACGTCACGTACGAAGACGGTCAATGCAACGCGCAGGCAGCAACAAATGCAGCGAGTAAACTGATCAATCAAGGCGGGGTGGTCGCCATCATCGGCGGCCTCTGCTCCACCGAGACAGCCGCCTTCGGACCGATGGCGATGCAGGCAAATATTCCGGTCATCTCGTACGGCTCGTCTGCGCCGAGTCTCTCGCAGATGGGAGCACTCTTTAGCCGCGACTATCCCTCCGACGCGGGGCAGGGCACATTTGGCGCCGAATACATGTACAACGCACTTGGCGCTCGCAAAGTCGCTGTCATCTATCACATCAGCGATTATGGCACTGGCATCAAAAATGTATTCATCGAGCGGTTCAAAGAGCTCGGCGGAGAGATCGTCGCCGAAGAAGGCGCGGAGCAGACAGCGACCGATTATCGTACCCAGCTCACCAAAATAAAGGCGGCAAAACCGGATTACATCTATTCGCCGCTCTATCCGGCAGGAGCGACCGCAATGTTCAAGCAGGCCAAGGAAATGAACATCGCGACGAAGTTCTTGGGAGGAGACGCGCTCTCAGACACGAAACTACAGGCTGATGTAAAGAGCTTGGGACTCAACATCATGTTTACGCAGATCAAGAGCGATATCCCGGCGGAATTCAACAGCAAGATCGCGGCTAAGACAGGCGGTACGCAAGTGCCCGTGTATTCGGCGACCGCGTACGATGTGGTGTACCTTCTCTCCAATGCCCTCAAGACGGCGGATAGCGGCCAGGCACTCGGCACGGCTATCCGCGCTACCAACTACGACGGCGTCTCCGGCCATATCCAATTCGATCAGAACGGCGACGTCGCCGGCTCCGGCTACACAGTGTACAAATTCGAAAACGGCAGTGCGACGCTCGTCGAGTAACCATACGATTTCTGCCCGACCGTGCTTTCCGCGCGGTCGGGCAGAATGAGATAATGCACACATGGAGCTCGCTGTTCAGATCGGCCTCAACGCAGTAATCGCCGGTGCTATCTATGCGCTCGTCGCGCTCGGATTCAATCTCATATACTCGACTGCGCGATTCTTCGACGTGGGATACGGAGCGCTCGCAGTCGTGGGCGGGTACACCATGCTCTACGTCTATAAGACGCTCGAGCTGCCCTTTGCTCTCGCCATAGTCTTGGCAGTGACATTTGCTGGGGCTCTCGGATGGGTAATTGAGCGCTTTGTCTATCGCCCGCTTCGCTCGCAAAAGGCATCACCTACGGTCCTCTTAGTCGCATCGATCGGCGTTCTCACCGTCGTGCAGGCCACAGTCGCCATTCTTTTCACGAGTGAATTCAAGACACTCTCGCGCGATGTCGGGGCGACGCGCGTCTTCGAAATATTCGGCGGGGTGATTACCGAAGTGCAGGTCATTATCCTCTTCGTGGCGCTTGCGATCATGAGCACGCTCGGCCTTGTCTTGAAGTATACGCTCTTCGGCAAAGCGATTCGTGCCATCGCCGACGACGAGGAAGTAGCCCGCATCGTTGGTATTCCATCAAGGCGCCTCATCGGTATCGTCTTCTTCATCGGCTCCGCGATCGGCGCTGTCGCCGGCATTGCTGTCGGTTTCGATACCGGGCTGCAGCCGACCGTCGGACTCGCGCTTCTTCTCGGGGGCGTCATTGCCGCAATTATCGGCGGAGTGGGTAATATCTGGGGAGGAGTAGCTGGCGCATTTCTCTTGGCGATTATCGAAAATGTCGGCGTGTGGACATTTTCCGGTGAGTGGAAATCGACCGTAGCTTTCGCGGTGCTCATTTTGGTACTTTTGTTTAAACCAAGAGGTTTGTTTGAGAAATAATATGGACTACCTTATCCATATCGGTGTCTTGATTTGCATCTCGGGCATTCTCGCGCTTTCGCTCAATCTCGTGGTAGGGGAGACGGGGCTCGTATCCGTCGCCCATGCCGCGTTTTATGGTATCGGTGCCTATGTGGCAGCCCTCCTCCTCACGAAAGTTGGGCTCAATTTCTTTCTCGCGGCGCTCGTGGGGATGGCATTCTCCGGCTTCGCCGCGCTCGCAATCGGCGCCGTGCTTGCGCGCTTTAAAGGTGATTTTTATGTGCTCGTCTCGCTCGGATTCAACATGATCATTTACAGCATCATGGTCAATTGGCAGAGCGTTACCAACGGTCCATTAGGCATTTCCGCGATTCCGCGCCCTGCCATATTCGGCTATGTATTCGGTACGACCGGACCCTACTTTCTTTTGGCAGCAATCGCGCTCGCGCTTACCTATTATTTTTGCGTACTTCTCACGCAATCTTCGTTTGGTCGCGTGCTCCACGGCATCCGCGAAGACGAAGAGGCGACATCTGTTTTCGGTTATCGCACAACGCACTACAAGGTGCTCATCTATATGATTTCGGCAATGCTCGCGGGGCTTGCCGGCGCGCTCTTTGCAAGCTACATCACGTTTATCGATCCATCGAGCTTTGTGATCAGCGCGTCCATTTTTATTCTTGCGATAGTTATCCTCGGTGGCCTCTCTTCGCATCGAGGGGTCGTCTTAGGTGCGGCAATCTTGATAGCCTTGCCCGAAGCGCTCCGATTCGTCGGCTTCCCAAGTGAAATCGCCGCGCAAATGCGCCAGCTGACCTACGGTCTTATCCTCATCCTCCTTATGCTGTACCGACCACAAGGGCTGCTGGGTAAATTCAAACTGTGAGGATTAGATTCAGGATTCAGGAAGCTTGATTCAAGAATTTTAAATCCCGGAATCATGAATCTCTCGAAAGAGCTGGCTCTTTCGAAATCTGCCACATCGCCTCGAACATGGCGCGAAAGGCGCTGGCGATCTCCTCACTCTCAATTTTTACGGTGAAATATTCTTTCTTTCCTGAGGTGATGAGTGTAGTCTTGCCGAAGATGCCGATGTCGGTCGCAAAAGGAGAAAATTCTTTCGGCATTGCGCGTATCTGACGATTCGGACCAGATACGCGCTTTGCATATTCAGTGGTCGTCGGACTGTCGTCGGCTAATTCTCGGGTGCTGACTTCAGGAGATGTTGATAGGTAATCGAATTTTTGTAGGGTCCGCGCGAATATCTCATGCACCAGGTCCATATTGCTCATAAATAAAATTTCTCCCTTTGCCACGAAATATTCATCATATGCCTTATCAAGTGCGTCTTTGCCTTCATACATCATCACACGCGGGCGGTGATCTTTTTGTACCATCATCGCTTCGAGTTGCGGGACGAATTGGCGCAACTCGGTAAGCCGGAGCTCCGCTTCAGTCACAATTTTCTTGGGATGTTGCGGCGTGAAAAATGTACGCGATCCACGTGCGACCCGTGATACCAAACCCTTCGATTCTAGGGAGTTGAGCACGAGATATGCGGTCGGGCGCTTAATACCCGACTTTTTGGCAGCACTCAAGACAGTCGCTTCGCCGAGCTCTAGAAGTGCCGTATAGACGGCGATCTCTTTTTCCTCAAGGCCGATATTTTGTAAAACCTGGCTCGAATCCATGCCGCGGAGTATAGCCGCAAAAAGTTATATGTCAACTATTCTGACATCATGACTCTTATATTTCCCTAAAAATCACTTAAAAAGCCTAAAAATAGGTCAATTTCATTGACACTTTTATAGCGACCAGTGTATTACAAGACGTGAAAGTCGGTATTAGGTTAAGAACCGTCTTTTCTATTCATTATGAAGCAATCCTACGTTGCCCTAATTATTGGCGGCGTTGTCCTTATGGGCGCTCTCTTCCTCACGTTTCGAGGTATTTTCCCGGGCGCCCAGATAGCAGCTCCAGGAAGCCTCAATTCTGATGTAATACGTATCGGCGCAGCACTTTGTCTGACAGGTGATTGTGCCGAGTGGGGAGAGGGAGAACTCAAATCTATCGAAATGGCGGTAGATGAGGCAAATGCGTCAGGAGGTGTTGGAGGCAAGCAAATCAAACTTTTCATCGAGGATATGCAGGGTACGCCGCAGGGATCGGTCAACGCGATGCAAAAGTTGATTACTGTCGATCATGTCGAAGCGATTATTGGCCCTACATGGGGAGATAGTTTCCAGGCTGGCTTTACGGTCAATAATGCGGCTCAAGTGGTGGCCGTTGCACCCTCGACCGCACTCGAAGCGTTGGCACTTAATAAACAATCGACGGAGTATGTATTTTCCACCTGGGTGCCAATAAAAATGGAGATACAGGCACTCCAAGCATACATGCATCGTATCGGGGTACAGCACGTTGTCATTCTGCACGACCAAGATCCTTTCGGTCTCATGATCGCAAGCACCTTTCACACTCTTGCGAAGTCTCAAGGTATTGTCATAGCTGATGAATTCGAATTTCCTATCGGGTTCGATGATTTCAGAACATCCATTGTCAAATTAAAGGGTATGAAAATCGATGGAATCGTAATGGCCTTCCAGTCCGCCGCGTTCAAGGCAAAATTCCTTAAACAAGCACATGAACTAGGTTTGGCCCCTCGACTATTTAGCACTGAAGATATCCAGGATGTCGGTTTACTGAGGGAATTTGGTCCCGCATTGGAAGGCGTCGTGTACGTCTATCCTGCGGCTTCAGGCGATGTGGATTCGTTCCAGAACAAATTCAAATCACGGTACGGAGTAGCCCCAAGCGGAGCGAGTGCTCCCAATGCTTACGATGCTGCTCAGGTGGTTATCGCCGCGCTCAAAAAGCATGAGGAAACAGGCATCGATCTTAGAACAGCTCTTGAAAACGTCGAGATTCCAGGCGCTTTTATGAAGCAGATCAAATTCGAGTCACATCAACTAACAGGAGCGGAGTTCCACATTAAAACTATAAGGAATGGACAGTTTGTCGTGCTGCAATAGTTTCGATCCTTCTATTTTTTGCGCTCGGTAAAAGGCCGTTGTGGTACAATCAACGAATGGCCAATATCACTATCTCAAAAAAGGACGTGCAGAAAAAAGACGGGGTCGTTGTTCTCTCTCTTAAGGAATACCAGCGGCTTCT
>Ga0154970_133_pt1 | contig 11316 bp, 4 predicted proteins | sample RifCSPhighO2_01_FD_105938 | JGI IMG/M metagenome (GOLD analysis project Ga0154970, IMG submission 105938) | Candidatus Kaiserbacteria bacterium RIFCSPHIGHO2_01_FULL_55_37 | reverse complement strand
GCTCCAGTTCGAGCGCGTTGCTGTCCATCGACACTCCTTCTTTAGCAACGCCTGTTTGGCGCAAAAGCGCATCCGTCAGCGTTGTCTTGCCGTGATCAACATGCGCGATTATAGCTATATTCCTGACTTCCATAAATTTAAAACGCCTGCACGCTGCAGGCGCATTAATTAAAGAATATCAAAAAACACTCGCAATATCAACGCGACCGGCACGCCCATGAGGGCGTGCCGGTAATTAATTGACAATGGTTTTTTTATTTTAGGTTTCTAATAACCTGTGCCTGTAGTTGTTGTTGCCGTAGTAGTGGCGGCGACAGCTACTTCAGCGGTGGTCGTGGCGCTTGCCGCTCCCATAGAAGTTTCCCCAGCACCCGATGACGTTGTCGCCGCTCCTGTAGCGGGAGTAGCGGGAGTAGCGGGAGTTTCGGAAGTTCCCGGGGTCGCCGGCGTTGCGGGCGACGCAGGTGTCACGGGTGTGGCCGGCTTGCGCAGCTCTGTAAGAAGTGCATTGAGCTTCGCTCGGGTCTTCGGTCCCACATTTCCGTAACCTATATCGCCTGACTTTGCGAGGCCATACTTCACTTGGAATTTCTTAACGGCACGAAGCGTCGCGTTGCCGAAGAGATTCGTCTCGGCTCCGGCAGAGCCGGCGCCGCTTTTGGCGACAGCAGTATCAGGATCAGTGTTGAGAATTATCTGCAGGATGATGACGTCATCGCCTTTGGCTCGCAAGTTTAGAGAGCGCGCGAGCGCTCCTGTTGCGCTTACGGAAGCATTGCCGCTTTGGGCCTCTCCTTGCGCCGATGCTGAGGGAGCAGCAACGCCGACTCCAAACACCTCACCTATCTTGGCGCGAGTCTTAGGACCGAGAGTGCCGAATCCTGCTTGTCCTTTCTTTGCAACTCCGTAGCTTATCTGGAACTTCTCCAGTGCAGCTCTCGTTTGGGCTCCGAAGTAGCCAGTCGCAGTGAGTCCAAGAAGTTTTTGCAATCGAGAAACATCCGCACCGCGAGAGCCCTGTTTCAAAAGCGCCGTGAACTTAGCAGATGCGCTAGCGGAAGCAGCTGGGGCCCCTGCCGAGACGGTATTCTGTGCGCGAATCGCGGCAGCAGCTTCGGGTGATTCGCCGCTCATTTGATCTACATATACGACGCGTCCGTCAGGATAGACGATCTGCGCGCGCCCTTGCGGAGTTGTAGCGCCACCTCCACCAATGACTCCACCGCCTCCTCCACCGCCGCTTGCAGCTGCTGCGGCTGCAGCCGGCGCTGCAGCTGCGACAGCGGTCGCTTGAGTGGCACCTGTTGCGATAGGCGCGAAATCAGAGAAGTGCGATACGACCGCCGTGAGGGTATTGTTCGTTGTATCAACGGTCGTCGACAACATGTCGTAAGATTGCGTCGCATCATTCCAGACTCCGATCTGCAGATCCGTTTCGCTATTTCCCGACGGGATATCGCTTTCGCTATACGGAATTACGACAGTCGCGTCGTCATTTAGATTCTTGACGGGCTGACCGGAAGAGTCCACTGCAGTAATAGTTACAGCATTCTTTGAAAGAACTGTGCCGTTTACGGTATTCGGTACGGCGGAGTTTGTCTGCGTCTTCACGGTTGCTGAATTCGAACCGCTTCCCAGCGCGTTTGCAGGAATATTAAGCTTGAATGCACTGCCGATATCAGAGTTCGTCAACATTCCGCCGGCGGTCGGCGTTACTGACTCCTGTTTCTCCGGCCTTATAGTAAAGCCCGAGATCGCCGAGAGCGTAATCGTCTGGTTCGACGGGTTGTTGTTGGAAACTGTGACCGTTGTCGGCCCTCCCTCGTAGCCGATGCTGTGCGCCCTTAGCGTCCACGAGCCGTTCCCTACCGGTAGTGAATATGCACCAGCAGAATCTGTCTGTGCGACGGCAAATCCGTCACTTCCGCTTGCAGCGTCTACGAAGGCGCCTGAAATGGGACTACTATCTAGAGTCACGGTTCCGGTGATTGTCTGCCCCGTGGCAGAGATGCCAAGAGTTCCTACAGATGTAGCGCCTGTTACGTTAAGAGTCGAAGCCGGGGGTGAGACATACCCGGGTTTATTTACACGAAGGCGATAAGAGCCCGCAGGAACATTGATAGAGAACGCGCCGTTTGCATCAGTCTGTCCCCCTATCTGAACTGTATTTGTCTGTCCCGTCGGTGTGCCGAATATTGAGACCCACGCGCCGTTTACACCGCTTCCGTCAGCTATTATCGTTCCTGTAACAGCATTGAGGGCGCCTGCGGATGTTGTGTAAGTAATTGTTTGTGTTGAGCTTACGCTCCCAGTCGAGCCGATCATACCGTACGCCGGATGCCCTGCCCGTACCGTGTAAGTGCCAGGAGGAACATTTACTGTGTAAACGCCATAGATCGTCGAGGTCGCGCTCACGTTCGTGCCATTGCCGCGTCCAGAGGAATTCTGCACGTCTACGAATGCACCTGTAATCGCATTCGTGCCGTCGGTTATCTGAACGGTTATGGTTATCGGCGCTGCGAGCGCGCAGTTGTTGTTGTAAGTGGTGGCATTCGCCGTAACAGTGATGTTCTCAACAGGTGTTCCCTCGCCGACTCCCGGGAATGCGCAGTGAACAGTGTATGTGCCGGCTGGAACCTTGAGTGTGTAAACTCCGCTCGCGTCGGAGACTCCCATATTTGCGCCATTGGCCCCTTCTGCGCGCACCATGACGCCTTGCTGGAGAACAGAATCTTTTGTTGTCGTCCCTGTAATTGTTCCTAGTGAGAGAGTTTGCGCATCGAAGTCCTGGCCGCTCAAGCTAGAGCTCGTAACAGTAACTGTCTTCGTACCGAGACGGCCGAAGCCCGGGGCGAAGGCCTCGATGACCCACGTACCTGCATCCACATATAGAGTGTAGGCGCCGTTAGCATCTGTCGGACCTCCGACGAAGTTCCCGGAGTTGCCGCCGACAGGGGTTGTGTCCGAAGTTGAAACGACTTTGCGACCGCCAACTCCTGCATACGGAACCGCATTGCCGCTGTCGTCTTTGACAGTGCCCGATATTGTCAGCGTCGTGGCCGCATCAAGTTTGAACGAAAGTGAGCTTGGCGTGTTGGCGCCAGTTGTGGGAACGGTTATCTGTTGTTCCGAGACATGTGGCATACCAGGTTTAAAGACTCCCACGAGATAGACGCCGGGAACAACACTTAGTGAGAATGCGCCCGATGTGTTCGTTTGACCGCCGGTGCCGAAACCAACTTCTGTTCCTCCTACGGTTGAGTTCCCCAAAGGCCTTGCAAAGACACCAGCATTCGAGACACCGTTACCTCCCGAATCAAGAACGCTTCCCGCAATCGTTTTATTTGCTGCGGATAGTGTGAAGTTCTTTCCCGTAACACTTGTCGTAGCGACCGTCACCGACAGAGGCGGAGGCGGCATGAAGGTGAACGTTGGCGGCGGAGGAGGCGGAGCGCCCGGAGTGAAGAATGCCTCGGGCATCGCAGGGCCAACGCTTACGTTGTATGTTTGGTTCGGCGAGACTCGGAGTGAGTAATCATCCGGGCCGGCGGTAAGAGTAAGCGTCTGTTTGGAGAATCCGCTTGGAGATCCTGCAAATACATCAACAGAGGTGCCGCTGGGACCTGTGATATTGCCAGCAATGGCAATAGTGCTTCCCCCTCCGCTTACGATAAAGTTCTTCGTAAGGTTGGTGGCGGAAACTGTGAACGGCTGTGGGGCAGAGTTGATACTCACTGTCGAAGATGCCGCAGCTAAAGAGCCGGGATCGATGCCTATCATGTAATCTCCGGCGGCTAGAGAAAGGAACGAGGCTACACCGCTTGCATTAGTTGAGGTCGAGTTGCCACCAATCGCGGGCGAGAAGAGGAACACGCGGACGCTTGCGATGCCCTCACTTGCATCGATCGAGCTGTTTGCATTGCCGTCATTGAAAACATTAACAGTTAGATTCAGACTTCCGGATTGCCCCAAGAAGAATGGGGAGGCGGTTTTTGTTTCAAGAATCGCGCGGTTGTTCGCCGCAGTATCGCGAGTCTTTACGTCAACTTGGTATCCGGCAGAAGATGGAACAGTCGAATTTACGATGCCGGTGAGATCTAGACAGACGAAAGAGTTTGCACCAGTTGCTGCAGTTGCTGTCGTTATCGTGACACTGCCCGCGGAATTGTCGCCTACGACTGCGCCAATGGTCGGCGCGCCTGTCATAGGACCGTTAAGGTCCGCATTGCAGAAGCTCGATGCAGCGGCTACGTCGTCTACGTTCGTGAAATCAAATCCTGTCGGGAATGTAAGCACTATCTGCCCGCCGGAAGGAATCGATGTACCCGCAAGGAATTCAACTTTGTAATTTGACGGGGCACCGGCGGCGCGTGTCATCGGGGTTACGCGCGTCGGATTCATTCCCTGCATGCCCTGATCAATCGTGCCGCTTCCAGGGCCAAGCTGTCCGCCTGTCGTTGAAGAATTCTGGACCGTGCCGAATGCCAGGTTTCCTGCGGGAGAGCCGGCAGTCGAGATGCTGTTACTGGAGAGGTCCTGCACGGGAGTGGCGACTGTTACTTTGAATGAATTTCCGTTGGTGAGCGAGAGGCCGGAAATACGAGCGGTACGAGTCATTGCGTCATACGTAACCGTCTTGCCGCCGAGAGACATGCTCGTCCCTGTCGGGGATTCGAGTGTGTAGTTTGCGACATTATCCGCCGCATTGGGGCCTCCCCCAGTCACCATCGTTTCGGAGAAAGAGATTGCAATTCCGAAGTTGTCAGCACTGGCGAATGAGACTGTCGGGGCTGTCGTGTCTGCCGTAGCAGTGGTTGTGGCATATGCTATGTAATTAGCTGCAAGCGCATTATTCGATAGATCTTTAACTCCGCTTCCGCCGGAAATTATTGTTAGCTTGTATCCAGTGTTTGCGCTAAGTGCAGTCGAGGGAGCAAAGCTGGCAGAGCGAGACTGCGGAGAATAGTTGATATTTCCTGCAGTTGCCGCACCTCCTATCTGCGCCGTGAGCGTTATAGTCGAGCTCGTTAAAGTTGCCGGATTCATGTCCTCGGAAAAGCCGGCAGTAAAGACTTGGCTAAGAGGAATGCCTGTCTGCCCGCTTGACGGATTAACACCGAGAACCGTCGGGGCTGTCGTGTCTGCAGCAGAGCCCGTTCTGAAGTAGAGACGATATTCCATCGGCATCGGCGTGTTGGTGGTGCTCTGAGCAGTGGTTAGAACCTGGACGACGTACGCAGTTGAAGTTGCAAGGTTTGCAGCGGGCGTAATCGTTACGGTGTTTGTTGTCGAGTCGTAGGTGTTCGTCGCAGTGACAGCAGTTGTGGGAGTGCCGTTGACATCGGTCGAGAGCTTAACGACAGCACTGTTCGTAACTGCATTTGCGCCGCCGTCGCTCTTCATCGCGACGCTGAAAGTGAGTTTAATTGGAGAGCCAAGCGGGAAGGTCTGGCTTCCCGACTGCGGCTGGGTCGATTGGACAGCCGGCGGCGTTACGTTCGTGGCGCCAGTTGACCCGGTTGTGAATGTAAGAGTCGAGCTGGCTGCAAAGTTGTTCCCTGCCGAGTCTTTTATGCCAGGCCCGGCTGTAACTACATAAATTGTAGACGGCGTTAGATTTGCTGAAGCATTGTCGAGGCGCAGAGCCGTAGATGTCGCGCCGGTGGCACCATTTGATACAAGGTGGAAATTGTACGAATCCAAGTTCGAGGCGCCCGCTGTAGCTTTGGAGAATTGAAGGTCTCCCATCGAAAATACGGTAGCGTCCTGCGCACCGCTATCGACTGGGCCTCCTCCCGCTGTTGATAAGACTGCGATTACGGAAGACGGAACAAAGTGCGGTGCAGCATTTGCGCTGTCAAGGCGAAGGAAGCTGGACGTCGTGGTGCCAGGGCCGGTAGGTGTATTTATTGTCTCGCCCTGCGTGATCAGGTGCCATGCGTAGGAGCCAGTATTGTCAGCGCCGGTTGCTACCTTCGCAAATACGAGAGAGCTCGTGGCGAAAGTCGTTGTCGCGATGAGACGCCCTGAAGTATCTGTTGTTGTAGTTGCCGTAGCCAAAATTCTCGAGAGCGTAGTGCTTGCCGGATAGGTTGGCGCGGCGCTCCCGTTGTCGTATCTGATATCAGTTGAAGCAACTCCGCCGCCTGTCGTTACGATGTGCCAGCTATAGCGAAGATCCGTAGGATTTGTCGCAGTCTTCGTTACAACAAGGTCGCCTACTCCCAATGCACTCAAGGTCGCTGTGGTGGTCGCAAACGCTGGAGTAGCGAATTTCGTAATCTGTGATGCACGGAAAAGTGAAAAACCGTTAATAGCAAATGTGCCACCAACCATCGTATTGTTAGTAACTAGGCCAACCTCCGGCGGGAACGTATCGGATTGAGTGTAGACTATGTCCCCGTAGGAAGGCGCGGTATATGCGCCCTGCGCAAATATCGTCGTCGTGCCGAATATATTGAAGAATGCTGTCGAAGCAGTGGTCACTTTCGCAAACTTAGAGCCTGCTGTATATGTTGGCGGAGATGAAGAAATGACATCGAATCCGTCAGGGAATGGCCTTATTGCCGCGCCAACGGCAGTCCCTCCCTGCGTGAAAGTAATATTACCGGGATTTAGCGTGGTTTGATCAAGATTTTCAGAAAAGCCCATGTGAATGAAGGTCGAGACGGGAACGCCGGTTGAGCCATTCATCGGCCCGGTCCTCGTTGTATCTACGGTCGGCGCGACCGTGTCAACAGTTATGACATTAGTTTGAGTAGCAAGTGGCCCAGCGTGCGCTCCGATATTCCATCCGACATTGCCGGGAATCATCTGTGCCAAAAATGCGTGGCCATTTACAGGACTTGAGGTGGATTGAATAACGACAAAGTAATCGTCTCCCGCATTATCTCCCGTGTCATTTGCAAGGACGACTTCTGCGGCAGTGAAGAGAAGCGTAGTAGTCGCGCTCGTGCCGCTTGCATCCCACACAGGATCGGCAGAAAGCGGCACCACGTCGTCTGCGGCATCAAAAGTTCCCTGCGTCCCGCTACTTGCGTCATCGCGATACAGCGCAACGCCGGAAGAGGTAGCTGTGCCAAGTGCTGCGATGTCTGTCGTTGTACCCGAAGAGGAGAAGATGAATGCGATGGTCGTCGAACCAACGGCTTCGGAGCTATTTCCAGCAAGGTTAATTCCAAGAACAGCCACAGGCGTAGACGATGCCTTGATGGTCTGGTTTACCCTCGTGAGAGAAGTAACGGCGTTAGTCGTTACCGCTGCATTTACAAGCTGGGCTTGCAAAACTAATAAAGAAATTGCTGCGACCGCAAATACGGTTGCAGCAAGAAATCCTCGGACCTCAAGCACGTTTCCCTTATGCATATTTATAAATAAAAAATTACCACCTAATAAATAAACCGCGCGACAAATTATGATGCGCACGCATCATGTTGCATTCAATTGTATCCTTGATATCCGCTGGACCAAGGCGGGGGTGTGAATATCGAGTGGATATTGCTAGGTATTATGAAAGACTAGCGTCCAATGAGTTCATTTAACTTGGCGCGCGTGCGAGGACCAAGAGTGCCAAATCCGACGGCACCCTTTTTTGCGATGCCATATTTTATCTGGAATTTTTCCACGGCGCGTAGAGTAAGAACTCCGAATTTCATGCTCTCTTCCCCTGGAGAACCCGGGCCGGAAGCGGCAACTTGCGTATCTGGATCGCTATTGAGGATCATTTGCAGAAGCTTTACATCCGCGCCGGTGCTCCCCACTCGAAGCGCCCTTGTCAGTGACGAGGCGCCGGCAGGTATCTGGATAGGTTCATATTTGGGCAACACGTTCCACATATCCGGATCCTCTCCTCCATCTATCTTGAATATTGCAACGCCTCGCAGACCGAGCTTCTTAGCGAGTGCGACTTTACTCGCAATCGCCTGCGCATCGCTCCACCACGCTAGGCGGAATTTCAGATTCGAGTTCGTGGTAGATGCGAATAACAGCGCCGCTTGCGCCGCTTGATCATGAGCGATGATAGGAGTCGTTGTACCATCGAGCGGAGCAGCTGGCTGCAGACTCGTTGGAAAGTAGGAGAAACTTATCTCGCCCGCCACGTTGCTTGCCGGCACGACTCCATATTGCTGCGCAATTGGAAGAGCGTATCCCGGATTGAATGACCACAAGAGATCGTACTGATAGCCGTCCGCATACGCTGTAACATCGTATTCATATCCATACGTGGGAATACCCAGGATGAGCTTGTTTTTGTTTATTGATTTCGATATCAGCTTCATTACTTTCTCAACCCACGCAACATCGGCAACCGGCGCATACAGCACACCTTTATGCTGGTCGTTGAGTTTGAGGTCTATTGATTGCTGGTCGTATGCCATGATACGCACGCGATCGCAATATTTATTTATGGCAACAAAATCATTTGCATATAGCCCAGCGTCGGGAGACGCAGTTGTTCCGTAATATCTATCTTCTATCGGCGTACGCGACTCAATTGTGCAGACGAGCCATTTATTGCCCAGCCGTTCTCGGAGACCTTTGAGAAAGGTCGAGAAATACTCTCTTGTTTCATATTTTTTCCCCTCGAAGTCGATGTCTATGCCGTCAAAATTATTTTCTTTGACCGTCGCCGCGATCTCATCTTCAAGCGCGCGCCGCTTGGGGCCATCACTTAAAATCCTGTGCATAGTTTCGCCATTGCTCCACATAACTGTCGGAATTAAGCGGATTTTCTTCGCGTGAGCTCCCTCTATGAGAGGTGTCCATTCGGAAGGAAGCTGAATTGTGGTGGTTCCGAGAGGGGTAGTTGTTGCCACCCATTCTGGATATAGTTTTGCCGCATCGTAAAGTGTCCCGTCATTTCTTACGGTATAACCGAATGGATTTATTTCGGTAAAAGTATCGAGATGCTGGAGAGCGTCTGCGGTTCCTGTTGCGACTCTCCAATAAGGGATCCAGCCAGATATTTCAAATGGCCTTGATTGCGCGTAGGCGGGCGCTGGAATATGTAGCAAAAAAATGACGATTATAGGCCATAATTTGAGCAGAAAGATTCTTCGCATAGAAAAAATCATAACATGGCAGTATGTGTATTTATGATGACGAAACTAGGCAGCCGCGCTTTCAAGGAAGGATGCCAAGAAATGATTTTGCCTTATCGAGAGATTCCTGATATTCGCTTTCCGGTTCCGAATCATAAACGATCCCGCCGCCAACTTGAAGAAACACTTCCTTTCCCTTTTTTATGAGACTTCTTATTGCAATATTGAAATCCGATGAATCATCTGGGTCCACAAAGCCGATGGCTCCTGTATAAACGCCGCGCAAATCGCTTTCCACCTCATCTATTATCTCAAGAGCTCGCTTTTTCGGGCATCCCGAAACCGAACCGCCCGGAAACATTGAAAGAAGAGCATCTGTCGAGCGTATATTTTTTTTCAGCTGCCCTTTTATATGAGAAAAAGAATGCCACACGGCCGGAAGTCGCTGCATTACACGCGGACTTTCAACGGAAACAGAGCCAAATTCGCATATTTTGCCGACATCGTTGCGTAAAAGATCGGTTATCATGAAAAGTTCTGCCGATTCTTTTTCGGATTTTTCCAATTCCAATTTCAATTTTGCATCCTCGAGCTGAGTTTCTCCACGAGGCCTTGTTCCTTTAATCGGGAATGTCTCGATGCTTCTATCTTTGGAAATCTTGATGAACCTTTCAGGCGACGCGCTCAATATTTCGAAGCCATTTCCTTCAACATAGGCCGAAAAATCTGCTCCATTCTTTTCATAAATTTCCAAAAACAACTCCCGCGCGCTTTTTGCTGCAACTCCTTTGAGAGCATGCGTAAGATTTATTTGATATATGTGACCATCCACAATATAGCGCCTGATCTTTTCAAAGCTTTTTGCGTATTGCCCGTAGGAAATGATTGGCCGTAGCTCCTCTCCCTTATTTTTGGATTCAGCTCCTTTAAAACTCTTCTCGCGCCCTAGAATTTTTCCAATTTCATCTCCGTAACTTTCGAGGTCTGCTATATTATTCGCGCATGCCTCTAGCCCATACCGTCGGACGCGAACATACCTATCGAATGCGAGAAAGTAAATATCCGGAAGCTGCATCACATTTCTAGCATGCGGCTTTATTTTCTGGAGTGAGTATCCAAGATCAAAAGAAAGGTAACCAAACACTCTCCGGCCATATTTTTGCTGCTGCGCCACAAATTTCTTCCAAATCTCGACATCCGCTCCCGTGTACTGCGCGACCGGATTCCACGCAATAAAAGATTCCCAGCCAGATTCTCCGGAATTTCGTGTGCAGCATAGAGATTTCTCGCCTGGACCGAGACACGTCCATATATCTTGAAACGATACATTCTTTATGAACTTATGTTTCATTTTTCAAATGTGCGACCTCGTAGGTCGAACATAGCTATGCGCGGTGAGGGACGAATTTTGTACCGATGTTGTTGCCCGCAACAATTTCAAGAAGAACATCCTTTCTGTGGCCGTTTGCGATATGTACTGCTATCCCCTCCCCGCAAAGCTTCTTTGCAATCGCGAACTTCGTGAGCATGCCGCCGCGCCCCGATGTTGATTTATCACTTGTAATGTATTTTTCATAAGAATCTATTTTCGAGCATTCTATTTCGCGTATTACTTTTGAACCTGGATTTGCAGGATCGCCGGCAAAAACGCCTTCCACACTCGTGAGAGTAATCACAGCGTCAACGTCCAATTGCTCCGCGATCAATCCTGCCAGCTCATCATTGTCGGTAAAGACTAGCTCCGCCACCGCAACAACATCATTTTCATTCACGACTGGCACAACATTATCTTGTAGGAGATTGAGCATGCAATTCCTCATGTTCTGATAATGTTCCTTGTCGCGAAAATCCTCTTTTGTGGCAAGAACCTGCGCGCAAACGAATCCGTGCTTGCCAAAATATTCGGCATACATGCTCATTAATTTCACCTGCCCCACCGCCGCAAACACCTGCTTTTCAACAACGCTATTCGCGCCGTCTAGTTTTAACAAAGAGCGGCCAGTTCCTACAGCGCCTGACGTTACTATTATTACCTCGACCCTCTTTTTACGAAGCTCGGCGACTTGATCTACCAGCTCCTTTAGAACCTCGCTGTCCAGCTTTCCGTCTTGGCGCGAGATAACGCCAGTTCCTATTTTAACGATTATTCGCTTGTACATGCGCTATTTTTTCAAAATTCTAATCTGCCCTTTTCCCCGCACGATCCATTTATAGCTCATTAAGGCGTCAATTCCCATTGGTCCGCGCGCGTGGATTTTCTGCGTGCTAATTCCTA
>Ga0154970_132_pt2 | contig 12714 bp, 16 predicted proteins | sample RifCSPhighO2_01_FD_105938 | JGI IMG/M metagenome (GOLD analysis project Ga0154970, IMG submission 105938) | Candidatus Kaiserbacteria bacterium RIFCSPHIGHO2_01_FULL_55_37 | reverse complement strand
CCCTGTTGATTTCGTGGTACCGAGCGGAAATTTCGGCGATATGCTCTCCGGCTATATCGCGAAGCGTATGGGCGTGCCCATACGGCGCCTCATCGTCGCGACCAATGAAAATAATGTACTCGACAAACTCTTCAAAACGGGTGTGTACGAACTGGCCTCCGCCCAAGTCACTTCAAGTCCGTCCATGGATATTTCAAAAGCCTCAAATTACGAACGTTTGGCGTTTGATGTGCTCAAAAGAGATGCCGCCGCACTCACCAGATACATGAAAGAATTTGAAACGAAAAAGCGTGTTGACTTGAAAGACTTTGGCGCGAGCACGGATGATTTCTCGGCGCTCGGATTTTCGAGCGACAGCTCGACACACGCGAATCGTTTGCAGGCGATACGGGACGTGTATGAGAAATGCGCATATGTCATCGACCCGCATACGGCCGATGCGGTCTCGGTAGGTTTCCTTGAGAAAAGACAGGATGACGTGCCGATGGTATGCATGGGCACCGCGCTTCCCGTGAAATTCGAGGACACGATACAAGAAGCGCTCGGCTTCATCCCGGAACGGCCGGCGAGATTCAAGGGCATCGAAAAAGCTCTGCCGGAGGACGCGTTCCACATCATAGATGTTGACGCAGAACAATTGCGGAAATATATCCGTGCGAACGCCTAGGGCCGTTCACGCGCCAAGCAAGCCCGCGTGTCGACTAAACGGGAATTTCTTCTAGAATTGCCGTATGGACGCCTCCGGCACGTATCTCAAATTACACACGGGTGCCTCGATGCCGGTCGTTGGGCTTGGTACTTGGAAATCTGCACCGAGTGAAGCGAGGGAGGCGGTCGAGTACGCGCTCAGTAAGAGCGGGTACAGACATATCGATTGTGCACCTATCTACGGTAACGAAAAAGAAATCGGGGAGGCCTTCGGCAGAGTTTTTGGGGGAGGCTCTCTGCGACGCGAGGATGTCTTCGTGACGAGCAAACTCTGGGACACCGAACACGCGCGGAAAGATGTGCGCGCGGCATGCGAAACAACCCTTCACGACCTTCAACTCGATTACCTCGACCTCTATCTCGTACACTGGGGCATCGCCGAACCTAAGGGCGGTCACACGTATGATGCGGATGGCCATCTCGTCGTCGAAAAGGTCTCAATACGCGAGACGTGGGAGGCGATGGAAGAGCTCGTTGGTGCGGGATTGGTGAAAGCGATAGGTGTCGCGAATTTTACCGCTCCGCTTTTGCTCGACCTCTTTTCGTACGCGCAGGTGCAACCTGCCGTGAATCAGATAGAACTGCATCCGTACTTGCAACAAACACGTTTGGTCGACTTCTGTCAGCGACTTGGGATGGCGGTCACTGCGTACTCGCCGCTTGCACGGCCCGGCTATGAAGAAATGTCCGAGCGGTTGGTGGATGAAAAAGTCATCCGCACAATCGCGAGTGCGCACGGGAAAACCCCCGCGCAAGTACTACTGCGGTGGGGAATACAGAGAAATACGGTTGTTATCCCGAAAAGTACGCACCCAAAAAGGATACAAGAAAATATCAGCGTCTTCGATTTTGAATTGTCGGAAAGCGACATGCGTGAGATCGCAGGTCTTGAGCGGGGCCTGCGCATCGTTGATCCGTACCAGTGGGGTCAGGTCCCGTATTTCGATTAGCGTTTACTATGGATACATACACAGGTATCGTTGAAGCGGGCTCGGAGCGTGCCACGGCTCTAGGGTATCCGACTATAAATATTCCACTCGAAGATAAAGACATCTCCGGCATTTACGCCGCCCTCATCAAAGTCGGCGAGGAAGAGTACGAAGCCGTCGCCTTTGCCGACCAGAAGCGGAAACTCCTCGAAGCGCACATCTTGGATTTTGCTCGGGACATCTACGGATGGAACGTTAAGGTTCATTTATTGAAAAAGGTGCGCGAGAACAAGAAGTTTGCCGACGACACGAGCTTGAAGAGGGCGATTATAGATGACATCGCGGCAGTACGGGCGTACTTTAGAAAGGTATGACTCGAATAATGATCTTCGGTACCTTCGATATGGTCCACGAAGGGCATGTGGACTTCTTCCGACAAGCTCGTGCACTCGCCCCCGACCCGTACCTTATCGTCTCGGTCGCGCGCGACCCCATCGTTACGCGCATCAAAGGAGCAAAGCCGCGACGCTCAGAACAAGAACGACATGCACTTCTCTCGCGCAATACGCTCGTGGACGAAGTTATCTTGGGGCAGGAAGACGGGTACGTCGAGCACATTGCGGACGCAAAGCCGGATATCATCGCGCTCGGATATGACCAGGTGGGGGAGTTCGTCGACCGGCTTGAGCGCGACTTGACGAACGCGGGTATCGAGGTGAAGGTGGTGAGGCTCCAGGCATTCCGGCCGGAGAAATATAAGACCTCCAAACTCATATGATGAAATATCTCGGCATTGATTACGGAGCAAAGCGCGTTGGCGTGGCTGTTTCCGACGATGGCGGTACGATTGCCTTTCCCCGGACAACACTCCCGAATGATGACAAACTTTTGTCACAACTCACCACCCTTATTAACGGTGAAAAGATAGGGAGTATCGTCGTCGGCGATACGCGCTCCCATGGAGGCAAAGATAATCCTGTCACCGCCGAAGCTGAAGCATTCGTCTCGGCGCTTCAAAAGACGTTCGATGTGTCCGTCGAACGTGTCTGGGAAATGTGGAGCTCAATAGAAGCATCGCGTTACGCGCCGGAAGGGAAGGAGCACAATGACGCTTCCGCCGCCGCCATCATTCTGCAACGGTTTTTAGATATGAAAGGAAAAAAGAAGTAACCCGCGCAGCCTTGCCACCGCGCGGGGTGTTTGATGTTTGCTCACACGGTCCACCCTTCACCTAGAATGATGCGGCCGGGCTCGACCTCGTCGCGCAAGATACTCAGGACCGTTTCGGTAACCGTTTGCATCGGGATTGCCCCCGACACATCGGCGTTCACTTTTGTATCCTCGAGGAATCGCTTGCCCATCGCACTTCCTTCGACCAGTGGGAGATCGATAAGGTGCGAGCGAATATTCGTATGGCGATTTGCGAACTCCACAACCGACCACATGGCTCCATTGGCGGCCGTATAAACGCCATAACTCGGCGCACTTGAGACTTCGCGGCCTCCGAACGCGACAAAGTGGCGAACACCGCCGGTCGCAACAGCAGCACCAAGGAGAAGCAGTGTCCCGATGCTTTTCGCGAGAATGTGCGCGTACATTGACGGAAGGAGGGTAGTGGCTCCAAGTTCGTGAAGTTCTTGGCCATCCGAATATACACCGGCCGCCTGGACGATAACGTGCGGTCGCACATCGTTCACGATGTTGCGAACCATGGTGGCATCTCTAACGTCACATTGTCGACCCAAGAAGCCAGAGCGACTCGCATATTCGACGCGACAACCTAGCAGTTGCCGCACACTTTCGCCGACCTGGTAACCAAGACTTTCTTCGGTCGACGCACCGATGACGAGCATTCTCATCTTCGTACCTTTCCTATATACAGCCGGATTTGTCCGACTGCTCCGGCGAGATTTTCCCTCTAAATACTTGACTAGTCAATACCAAATGATATAATTTGTTGTCCTCATCCGACAACAAGGTATACTAGCAATTATGCTTGCACTGAAAAAAGCACTTGAAACCATAGGTTTGAGCCCCAATGAGTCGGCCGTACTACTCGTCTTACTGGAGAGTGGTCATATGTTTGTCGCCGCAATCGCACGCGCCGCAAAATTGAATCGTACGACGACATACGGAGTACTAAAACTCTTAGGAGACAAAGGCCTTGTTTCATCGGTAAAAAAGGAAGGCGCCGTACGCTATCAATCGATAGCGCCTGGTCAGTTACCCGCATACATAGAGCGTAGGCGCGAGACGCTCGCCGAAACAAAACAGCAAATTGCGGAGCTCATACCGCAATTGAAACTACTTCGCGCGAAAGGCAGAACACTACCGAAAGTTCAATTCTTCGAAGGGGTTGAAGGAGTGAAGCAGGCGTATGAAGACACACTCGAGAACAATATAGGAAAAATACTTCTCGACCTCACCGGCACTGATTCAGTGATTCGAAAGATGGGACAGGAGTGGGTTGATTACTACCTCGCCAAACGCACACGACTTGGAATCAAATGCCTTTGCCTCGCTCCCGACACCGAATGGTCGCATATCATTAAAGACCTCGATGAAAAACAACTCCGAACAACAAAATTCATACCAACGGAGTTCGCATTCAACTCAGAAGTCAACACATACGACAACAAAGTCGGGATTTTTTCTTTTTCTTTGGAAAATCCCGTGGCAGTTATCATTGAAGATGAGAATATCGCACACACAGTACGACAGTTCTTCAACTTTATGGCGCTTCACGCTCACTAAATGATAAACTACCGCTATGCCGGAAATTCAATACGAAGATTTTGCGAAGCTCGATATACGGATTGGTACCGTTATCGCCGCGGAATTGGTGCCGGAGACGGATAAGCTCATCAAATGCACGGTAGATTTCGGCGAAATGGGGACCCGTACCATCATTTCCGGTATCGCACAGTGGAAAAAGCCGGAGGAATTGGTCGGGCGGCAGTTTCCTTACATCGTAAATCTGGCGCCGCGCATACTGCGCGGCGTCGAAAGCCAAGGGATGCTTCTCGCCGCAAGCGATGAGAGCGGTGTCGCGCTCTTAAGCACAGAACGTAATGTGCCGGAAGGAACCAAGTTGCGTTAAGACGAGGTATAACCCCGCAGTGAATGGTGGCGATGGTCTTTTCTTGCGCCGGCACATTCGTTTCGATTGCGTTGATAATGACTGGAACGTTAGATCTCCCTAGCGACTGCGCTTTGCGCATCGCCACCATCTACTGTCGGGGTATAATTCAGGCATGCAGCTCTTCAAGAGTGCCTCTGGCTTTGGAAGTACCGCCGAAAAAGCGGCTCGCGCATTTGCGAAATGGTTCCCCACGCCGGAAATGATCTATCCGCCCGCCGCGGGCATCGATATCTCGGACGCCTCCATCAAGTGGATCGTGCTTGCGCCGTTCAAGAGCCGGTACCGGATAGAGTCGCATGGTGAAATACTCATAGAGCAAGGCGTTGTCGTAAGCGGCGTAGTCCAGGATGAAGCCGCGCTCGCCCGTGCTCTCACCGAGGTCAAGAAACATCTCGGAGGGGTCGAATGTGCTCACGCGGCATTGCCCGAGGAGATTGCGTATGTCTTTGAGATGCATGTGCCGGAGGGCACTACTCACGACCAGGCGATAAGTATGATTGAATTCGGTTTTGAGGGTCGCGTGCCCATCACACCGGAGGAGGCTGTATTTGATTTCGACGTGATACAAAAGCACGACAGCGGTGGAGGGGAAGACATCGGTGTTGCGGTTTTCTCTCATGATCTGGCCCAAAGTTACGTTTCGGCGTTCAGCGGCGCGGGTATCCGTTTGCTTTCGCTCGAAACGGAGGCGCGCTCTATCGGACGAGCTGTTTCCTCCGGTGCGCCGGATGAGCCGGTCACCTTGCTCGTGGATTTCGGACGCGCGCGTACCGGCTTTGCGGTACTCAAACGGGGGATTCCTATCTTCACCTCAACGGTCGACGTCGGCGACGATATGATCACACGCTCTGTTGCGGAGAAGTTATCCCTGTCCCCTGAGGAGACCCAGGTATTCAAGAACGAGCAGGGACTTCTTGCGGATGCGGGACCTAAATCGTCGGAGGTCGAAGCAATCATCGGCACGGCATCGGCCCTCGCAGACGAAATCACCCGCCACTATCACTACTGGGATACGCGTCGCAACGAAAAGGGCGAGCGAATGACACCGGTCGGGAGCGTCATCCTGATCGGAGGGGGAGCAAATCTCAACGGACTTCCGGATTACATCGCGGGCCGCGTGCAGGCGCCGACATCCATTGCGGATGTCTGGCGGCACGTGTGCGATTTCGACGAATACATTCCGCCTATTGACCGCCGCACTTCACTGCAGTACGCGACGGCCGTGGGCCTCTCGATGCGGTCCCTCCCCGTATGAGTAACATCCTTCCTCAGGACGCAAGGTTGACCGTGCGGAGCATGTACCGGGCGCGTTTCATAGTTGCCGACTCGTTCGTCGCGCTTTTTGTCGCGGGCCTTTCTGCGCTTGCGCTTTTGCCGAGCTATCTCGCCATACATGCCGCAGACATTCAAGACGCTGCGACAAGCACTTCTGCAAAGACGGCGAGTGATGCGGACCGTGCGACGATTTCATCTATACGGACAATGCTCGGGTCTCTTTCGCCGGTACTCACTGCGACTACGACGCCGTCGGTCCTGATATCGAAGATACTTTCTCTGCGCCCGCCGACTATTCTGATAGACCATCTTACATACTCCGGCGGCGACCCGGGTACGATCGTGGTTACCGGCTCCGCGGCGACGCGTGAAGCAATCAACGGGTATCGTCAGGCGCTTTCCGCCGAGCCGTTGTTCAAGGCAGTCTCCGTTCCCGTGGGCGATCTTACCGGGGCTCCGGGTGCCCGCTTTTCCCTCACCCTTACGGGCGCCTTTTAAATACCTATGCTCTACCGCACACTTCCGGCATTCTTGGTACTGACTCTCGCGGTCGTCGCCTGGGGACTGGTCGCGCTATTTGCGTGGACGATTAGTGTCGACGAGGCTGCGCGTTCGGCATCTGCGGGAGATGAACAAAAAGCAGTCATCACGAATGCCGCTGCGCTACGGATGCACACACTCGCGCAAGAAACGGCCGGTGACGGCGAAACGCTCAAGAAACTCCTCAATGTTGATGTCGTCTCGGCTTCGTACATGATAGAAGAGGTGGGTAAGATAGCGGGAGTGGCGGTCAAGCTCAGCGATGCGCAGCCGGAGAACACGCAGTCTACCGATGCCTCCGGTCCAAAAGCGGTCGGATTCGTCGTTGCAGCGGACGGGAAATTCCCGGCGCTCATGCATGCCGCACGGTTGTTCGAGACGCTTCCGGTCCCGTCGAGCGTGACGCGTCTCGACATCGAGCGCACGCCGCAGTCTTCGGGTAAACCGTCGGGCCTCTGGCACATGAATGTGTACATACGCGCCTTAACAACCTCAGATATTTGATTATGAAATTCGGCGGCACAGTATGGAAAGAACTACCCGAACTGATCAGGTCTGGGTATGAGCCCGAACACACCCGCTTGCTCGCGAATCTCTATTGGCGCACCATTATCATATCGGCGTTCGTCATTCTCGTAATTGTGTTTCTGTACAGCACGTGGGTGCTTCTGCGTGTCCTCAACGACATCGGAAGCCCGGTAGAAACTTCGACGTTGCCGCGGCCCGCGCTGAACCGTGCCGAACTTACGGCGACGGTCCGCGCGTTCGAGGAGCGCAAAGCGCAATTCGAAGCTCTGAAAGCCAATCCTCCCGCCGCTATCAAGGACCCAAGTATCTGATTCGGCAGAATTTATGGCCAAGCAACGAATCAACTGATTCGCCTATTTTGTGCACCCTGTAGGACTCGAACCTACGACCTTCCCCGTGTAAAGGGGTTGCTCTACCAACTGAGCTAAGGGTGCTTTCATATCCGGCGTGTGCCCTCGGTAGGAATCGAACCTACATTAACGCCTTAGAAGAGCGCAGTTCTATCCATTGAACTACGAGGGCAAGTTTTCGGATACTTTGACAGAGTAGCTGTGCGGAGGCATGTGGTCAACGCACGGCAAGCTACCGGAGTGAATTCCAAAGAAGATTGAAAAGCCCACGGAAGGATTCCGCAAGAGTTTCATTCTCGACGATGACACCAGCGGGCTCATTGCCGAGGATCATGAGGGCGACGCTGTCGCCGTAGACATCGAGTTCGATATTGAATTTGTATTTTTTCGGATCGAAAAATTTCATCTTCCGGTACTCAGCACTGGAGAGAGTGTCGATCTTTCGCGTGAGCGGACTCTCCGGTGCGATCCATCGGATCGGGATTCGGGCTTTAACGCGCTTATCGATGAATTGTTTCTGGTGCTCGGGCTGAAGTTCAAATACGTTCTCTCCGGAAGCGATGGCGAGGTCCTCTCGCTTAGGACCTTTCGCAGTTCTCAGCGTCAGTAGGATGTCGTGGTGGATAGTCTCGATCCCTCGCTTTCCCTCGAAGAAACGGATCTTTGTCTTTTTGTCCTGTCCGCTGACAGCGTGGAGAAGGGGAATGAGGGCGCGCATGTCGTTCAACGAATCTTCGAAACGGAATAGGAGCGTTTCAGGCGATTCTGCAATGAATCGTTTCCGTGCCCCGTCAATGTGATGAGTTAAAACCCCCTTCTGGCTCAGCCTTTCCAGGACTAAGTTGACAGTGCTGCGTTTGATTCCGGTCTGTTTTGCGATTTCAAAGACAAAAAAGCCCTGCTTATTTTGAAGGCATAAAAGATAGATTTGAGCCTCTGTTTCTTTGAAGCCAAGTTGCGCCAACGTTTTCTGGATGTCTTTTGGCATGGCGGAATGATGACATAAATAATGTTAATTTGCAATACTTATGACATATTTCATAATCCCGACCGAACAGCACTTTCTGTTCGCTGACAATTCGAATAAGGAGTACGGAACATGAAACTACTGAGCGGACGGGACACAATTCCCGAATTTGCGGCTGTTCCCGATTCCGATTGGGGTCGCTGGCAATGGCAAAAGCAACATTCGGTCACTATTTATCCGAATGATTGCAACAAAGCGAGGAAGTTAGCAACACTATTCCGCTGGCTTGACGATTCAAATCTCAACTTGGAGTTGCTCTCGGAGCTCGCTGAAGTGTGGGCGATAAATATCACGCCTCACACAGCATTGCAGCTTGTTCGGCTGCGACAAGGTGGTCGGGCTGACTGGTATGCGCAGATGTTGAAGTACCTTTTACCCACCCGCGAGCGTCTTGATATCAAGGTCCCCCAGCAGTTCGTTCGAGAAGGCATGGGGACCGAAGAACGCCGTCAGAGCGCGTACCGCGACTTACCCTGGAGCGTTACTCGCCTGTACGACAACAGGGTCGTCGTGCGTGCTTCCACAATCTGCGCTGTCGCCTGCCAGTTCTGTTTCAGGCAACACGATGTCGCAGAACACCACGAACTCGAACGGAATGTGCAAAATGGAATTAAGTCGGCAATCGGATACGTGCGGAAGTGGAACATCGAGAATCCTCTTCGGCGAATCTCCGACGTCATTCTCTCAGGTGGTGACCCACTTTCCCTGGGCGACAAGGCGCTGGGAGAAATCCTAGCTGCCTTCAAAGCAATCGGAGGCGTTGAGTTAGTTCGCATCGACACGAAGTATCCGGCAGTTCTTCCGCAAAGAATCACACCGGAGCTCGTGCAACTTCTGCGCACATTCCAACCGATCATGATGAGCATCCACTTCACCCACCCGGGGGAGCTGTGCGCCGAAGTAAAGCGCGCATGCGACCTCTTGGCGGACAACGGGATCATGCTCGCATCGCATACACCACTCCTTCGCGGCGTCAACGATGACAGGGAAACGCTCAAGACTCTGTTCTGGAATGAGTTTGTTCAGATGCGGACAAGGCCTCACCTCCTTATCCACACGATCGATACGCCGGGAACCGGCCACTTCCGTGTGCCGCTTGAGCAAGGTCTCGACATCATGAGATTCTTGGAGGCGGATCTGAGCGGACCCGCACATCCGCTTTTCATCGTCTACAGCACGAAGGGGGGCGGGAAGATCCACTTACTACCGTCGCCGATTAAAAATCGCACCTCTGATGGATGGATGATGGACACCTGGGTTGGAGAGGAGTTCTATGCAGACCCAATCTAAGGCGCCCGCAGCTATCAAGGAGAAAATGGAGCCTGGACGAAAGCCCAGGCTCTTTCTATAGTCCGAAGTTGTTTTCTGGTGCCTCAAATGCTATAGTGCCGCGACATGAAAAACGCGGTCAAAATATCATCCGTAGACATGGATGCACGCAAGAACCTCGACCTCCGGCCGGGGGATACGGTGCGTGTCTGGCAGAAAATCGAAGAGAAGGGCAAGACCCGCCTTCAGGCATTCGAAGGTTTGGTACTTGCGCGCAAGCACGGCACCGAAGCAGGCGGCACTTTCACGGTGCGCCGCGTAGCCTCCGGCGTGGGCGTTGAGAAGATATTTCCCATCTACTCCCCGATGATAGACAAAATCGAGCTCGTGAAGCGCTCCCGCGTGCGCCGCGCAAAACTCTACTTCATCCGCGACAAAGTCGCCCGCGAAGCGCGCCGCCAATTGCGCCGTACGCGTATGATGGTCAATGTCTCCGGCGTGACGAAGATCGTTGCAAAGGAGGAGCCTGCAGCTGCCGAGACAGCAGAGGCTGGAGCGGAAGCAGAAACAAAAAGCGAGTAATTCGCCCGTCAGCGTGAGGTACCTCCTCCGGATTTGAAGATAGTCCGAATGTTAGCTATAGTGTGCGAGCAGTCGAGATGCCCGGGTGGAGAAATTGGTAGACTTTTATCCTTGAGGTGGATAAGCCCGTAAGGGCGTGCAGGTTCGAGTCCTGTCCCGGGCACATCAGAGATGCGAGCACCCCATAGGGGTGTTTTGCATTTCTGACCCCGGAGGACTCGAACCGAAGGCGCACGTCATCAACGAGTGAAGCGACTATGATGACTTAGCGTTTCGACCGAAGGAAGAGGCGAGTCCTGTCCCGGGCACAAAACTTGACTAGACAGAAGATACCGTGCATACAGCAGGGAGTTCAGTTGTTTGTGGGAGTATCGCGATGTACACAACAGTATCCGTCGTTTACGGGCTCGTGCTCCTAATCTTGGCACGCAACCTGAGAAAGCGGGGGATGGCTGGACCTGCATGCCTCCTAGTCGTTGTGGTAATTGCGGGTCTCGTCTACGGGATACTGCAAGACCTCGGCCTCTGGGGCGATTTGGTCAAGCGTCTTCCGACATGATTATGGCTCCGCATCCGGCGGAGCCATCGTTTTGCTATGATGTGTGCATGGCCCTCTTCACAGGCAAAGGCGACGACGGCTCGACCAAACTCTTTGACTCTGAGCCGGGCAAACGGGCAAGCAAGGCGAGCCCGATATTTGAATGCTTGGGAATGCTCGACGAGCTCAACACACTTGTCGGCTGGTGCAAGGCGGAATGTCCCGACAATCTCGTGACTCAGGAACAGAAAGTGAAGATGCTGCTCCACGATGTCCAGAATCACCTCTTTACGCTGCAGGCGGAAGTGGCCGGGGCACCCAAATCCATCCCACTTTCGAGCGTCGAAGCGCTCGGAGTCCTCATCAACCGCATTGAAGGCGAAATGCCGCCGATTAAAACATTCCTCGTGCCCGGGGGGACGGAACTTTCCTCGCGCCTTGATATTGCCCGCGCGGTCGCGCGCCGCGCGGAGCGCCGGCTTGTCACGCTGCATGAATCCGGTGAGCGTGAGGTGAGCGCGTCTAGCCGCGCATACGCCAATCGCTTGTCCTCGCTGCTCTATGCGCTTACGCGTCTGGTCAATAATCGCGCCGGAATTGTCGAGGACGCACCCGCATACAAGGATGTATGAAAGGACGTATGGCCCGTCGCTATATGCCGAAGAGTCTGGATGAGTTGGCGCAATGGTACATGCGCTACATTTCCCCGCTCGCGCTTATCGCCGGATTCTTCGCAGACAATCTTATTCTTCTGCGACGCGTGGACGTCTGGACGAGTAACGCACTTTTGTTCTCATACCTCGCGCTTGCAGCGGTAAGTATCGTCGTGTTGAATCTTATAACGACGGGCCGCATCCGCGCACGGTGGGTCCTCACTGTCACGCCGCTCATTCCCGTCGTCACGCAGTTTGCTTTTGGCGGACTCTTCTCGGGGTACCTTTCACTCTACAGTCGCAGCGCCAGTTTCCCGCTGACTTGGGTATTCGTAGTCATCGTTGCGGCTCTTCTCTTAGGCAACGAGCGTTTCGTCCGACAGTACATGAAATTTTCATTTCAGGTGTCGATGTTCTTTACCGTCCTTTTCTCATTCTTCATCTTTTTTCTTCCTGTCGTATTCCACCGGATAGGACCGTGGATGTTTGTGGGAAGCGGCGTAGCGAGCCTTGCTGTCATGGCATTGTTCCTTCGGCCGCTCTTCCTTGCCATGCCCGAGCTATTGAAACAGCGTACGCGTATCGCGCGGACCATCGCGGTTATATTCGTCGTCTTCAACATTCTCTATTTTTCCAACGCGATACCGCCCCTGCCTCTTGCGCTCAAAGCGGCCGGCGTGTATCACAGCGTCGAACGCAGACAGGACAATCTTTTCTATCTCGGCGGGGAGGCCGCGCCGTGGTACGGGAAGTATCTGCCATACGGCACGGTCTTTCACCATGCGCCCGGGCAGGTCGCATACGCGTTCAGTGCGGTCTTTGCACCCACGGGCATTTCCACCGTCATCCTCCACGAGTGGCAGCGCTACGACGCTGCGACCGATACGTGGTTGACGCATGCCACTGTCCGCTATCCCATCATCGGCGGGCGTGACGGCGGTTATCGCGGGTACTCGTACATAAAGGATATTTCGGAGGGGAAGTGGAGGGTTAACGTGATAACGCAATACGGTCAAATCATCGGGCGGATGTCGTTCACCGTTGTCGACGTGCCCACGCCAGTTGCTGTCGTCGAGAGGCAAAATTAGGCCCACTGCACCGGACGTAAAGTCGCACAATGGTGCCGAATTTGCTATAACTCAAGAGTTCGATGGCGGTTGTGGTGTAACGGTT
>Ga0154970_106_pt1 | contig 19365 bp, 17 predicted proteins | sample RifCSPhighO2_01_FD_105938 | JGI IMG/M metagenome (GOLD analysis project Ga0154970, IMG submission 105938) | Candidatus Kaiserbacteria bacterium RIFCSPHIGHO2_01_FULL_55_37 | reverse complement strand
ATGTATTACAATATATACCTACAGATATGCACTTTTAGGCTTATCTCGTAGATATAAAAAGTGTTGTAAGCTGTGACATAAGTATGGAAATAAGTGAAAATTTGCTCAAAACGCTAGGGATGAACCAGTTGCAGGCGAGGGTGTATGTCGCAGCGCTTGAGCTAGGAGAAAGCACAATGCAGGCCTTGGCGCGCAAGAGCGGGGTCAACCGCTCGACTATTTACACTTTCATCGACGACCTCAAAGACCGCGGGTTTATTTTGGAAACCAGGAAACAGAAACGCAACATCTACAGCGCCGCGCACCCGGAGACTTTGGTGGATATGCAGAAAAGGCGCGTAGGTGAGCTTGAGAGAATGTTGCCCGAGCTGCTCGCGGTGAACAACAAATCCGGCAAAAAACCGCGCGTTACGTTTTATGAAGGGGAGGGGATTATGGACGTATACAAAGATATGCTACGCGAGAAAAAAGAAATCGTCGCGTACGAAGATCTCGGTAGTCTCAAAGCAGGAATACCGACAAACATATTCAAGTGGTTCCCCAAAGAGCGCGCGCGGCGCGATATTCTCATCAAAACCATTTCGCGCGACTCGGAATTCACGCGTGAGTTTGCCAAACGCAACCGGGGTTTGTTGCGGGAAACAAAATTCACGGACGCGCCTGAGTTTAAAACCGACATCAATATTTACGGCGACAAAGTCGCGCTCATCGACCTGCAAGGGGAGACGCAATTCGCCGTGCTCATAGAAAATCACAACCTCGCCGAAACAATGCGCACGGTCTGGCGGCAGTTGTGGGACAAACTCGGCCCTGTTGTCGGGTAACATATCGGGCAAGATTGGATAGTACATCGTTTAACCACACTCCCACCTTGCCCACCAACCTCAAATCCCTATACTTAGGTCTATGACTAAGTATTGGAACCCGAGAAGAATTAAACGCATCAAAGAAAGTGAACATCGCGCGGAGGAAAGCGCTGCAGAAAAAGCCGCAGCGCTAAGGGAGACTGCTCGCACATACACTAAGGGTAATGCGCAGAAAAACACAGCCCTCATGCTCGACGCGCTCGGCTTACCTCTACGGCGTCGAATGATCGCACGCCTCAAACGGGGCGGAACCATGTCGGTTTCCAAGTTGGTCGAACCGTTCCACATAACACTTCCGTCTGCACTCGAACAGGTACGCATCCTTGAGCGCGCTGGCATCATTACGACCCATAAGCACGGCCGCGTCCGGCTCTGTGTCTACAGACCGCAAGCATTCAGAGAACTTGCCCAGCGATTCATCACCGGAGAAATAGACTAAATCCCAATACTTAGGTCTAGACCTAAGTATTGGGATGGGGCCGAGTTGACTTTTTGGGGAAGGTACAGAAGTGGTACGATGACGGGATGAGATCAATGGCTTTGCGAAGCGCACTCTTTTTGCGCAACTTGGTGTTCGGCGTGGAAGACGGGCTCGTTTCCACCGTCGGGCTTCTTTCGGGGATTGCTATCGCGGGCGTGCCGCGCGGGACGATATTTTTGACGGGCGTCGTACTTATTTTCGTCGAGGCATTCTCGATGGCGGCGGGGAGCTTCCTCTCCGAGGCCTCGGTAGAGGAGATGGACGGGGGAATAGACGATACGCGCGGCTCGGTTGATGCGGCGGTTATCATGTTTGCCGCGTATTTTTCCGCAGGGCTTATCCCGCTTCTGCCGTATCTCAAATTTGAAGTCGCGCAGGCGTTCCCCTTGTCAATTGTGTCCTCGGTCCTAGCACTCCTTCTTCTCGGTTACTGGAGTGGAAGGAAAACGAACGCTGCGTGGCGCAAAGCGGTGCGCATGGCCTTCGTCGGTGGACTCGCTATTTTGGTAGGCGTACTCGCGGGAAGTTTGCTCGCCTAGCTACGCAGCAGGCATTTTAGATAAACAAAAGAGCCGCATCCCCCGTGCGGCCCTAAGTCTCAAGCAGTTCCTCCCGGACATATTTGATTATTTTCAGAGTGTCCCCGAAGGGAATCCTGTATTTACGCATTGCCGGAATGATGTGCTTCTCCGTGTCATCCAACACCTGGCGCACCTTCACGATGCTCTTTGCCCAGATGGTAATCAGGTTATCTTTGCGGTCAACCGATTTTAGGACAACCACGCGCTTCGGGGCTCGCCCGAAACGTCGCCAGTATTCGGCGTTCACGTGCGCCTTCGTAGGCAAACTCCGGCTTATCGCCCGTTTGCTCAGCCACCACACGAGCATCGCCACGTCGGAGTTAAAGACAGCAGTGAGCCTCTCCACGTTCCACTCCCGCCGCTTCATTTCGATGATGTCGTGCAGCAGCATCGCGGCGATCATATTGGCATCGCGAACGTTGCGGTGGATTATCAGTATCAGGGCGCACCGCCGCAGGTGCTCGAAATAGCGTTCGCCGCTCTCCCGGAAGATGCCGCTGAACTCGCGTTCGGCAACATTGTAAGCCTTTTCAATCAGCCGGATCTCGGCTTTGTTGAAGGCCCCAAGGCTTTCGATGAAGTAGAGGAAGGCCGAACGGACCGCCCAGTACAACAAGAAAGCGAACCGGTCCCGGAGCGCAACCGGGAGATTCATTTTTTCGAATATCTTCCGTGTACTCGGTATCGGTTTCGGGGCGAGCGGAATGCTCGCAGGCAGTTTGCGTCGCATGTGCTCCTCCCCTTGTTCGAGGTTTGAACTTGCCTGCGCGGGACAATACCAAAGCCGCCCGCGCGGCGCAATGCGGGGTCACTCCGCGTCGGTGGGCGCTAGTCGTCCTCCTCAAAAGCGGCCGGTCAACGCAAAAGAGAATGGGGCCGGCGCGGGCCCCATTCGAAGACGTGATGATACCAATTCCGATGACGATGCCGAAAGCGAGGATAATCGCGAGCAGCGATGTGCCGATCATGTCGAGGACGCGCATCGGCGTAAACGGCAAAGATGCAGCCGGTAGAACATCCGCGCGCCTGTGGAACAGCTTTCGAATCGTGGAACGATCAATAGCGAAGACGTATGTCATCGCACAACTCCATGTTTGCGCGACAGGAGCGTCGCTCCATTAATCGTAGCAGGCCTATGGTCCTACTGTCTTGCGGCAGTGCACAACGGCAGTCGGCGCACGGATCCTATTCGTTGATATATTCAAGACTCGAGAGTATGTTTTAACGGGCCCAACAGCAGAAGGAGGATGGCCATGCACAAGCGAATAAGCGCTTTGTATCTGGATGCCGCCCTCTATCGGGCAAAAATTGAGAATCGTTGCAAGCGTAACGGCGAATGGTCGCTGGGAACATTTGCGATGCTCGTTCTCGAGCTGCGTGAATATAGTACAAGCGTCGCGACTCTCGATACCGCGGCGATTCTCAGGTATCAACAAATCGTTGAAATAGCGTGCGCGTGCCTGCGCACCGATGCCGACCTGGGACGGGCGACAGAGGTCGCGCAACACGTGCGAGTCGCCCTGGGCAAAGCGGCGGACTACCTCGTCCAGCAGACGGTCATGGACTCGATGACACGAGCTCAGGCCGAAGAACTACGACTAATCCATAAAGCCGCTGACGCAATAGAGGCAGCCCTGAAGGGACTTTTGCCGGACGCATAGTAGAATATGCGTCCGGTTCTGTTTATTCCGCGTTGGTATAGACCTCTTGGACGTCGTCGTAGGCGTCTATTTTTTCGAGGATTTGCATCAATTTCTCGTTGTCGGATTCGGATATCGGCACGGTCGTTTTTGGCGCCCAGCCTTCCGCTGTCTTTTCAAATGCCCAAAGTGCCGAGCCGGGGGAGGCGAGCGAGAGTCCGAGCTCGCCGAGCAGATGTTTTATTTCTTGCGCGGTGCGGTTGCGGCTGTCGGTGACCGCCTCTATCACGATGGCGCAGCCGCCCGGTCCGTAGGTTTCGTACGTGATGGCGTCGAGTGATGCGGCATCATGCGCGATTCCTTTTGCGACCGCTCGCTCGATGCTGTCTTTGGGCATGTTTTCTTTCTTGGACATTTCGATGACGGCTCGCAGACTCGGGGAGTTCACATCGCCGTTTGCTTTCTTACTCTCCACCGCGATGCGCTTGGCAAGCTTGCCCCACACTTTACTTTTATTGGCATCCGCCGCGCCCTTCTGGCGTTTTACCTGCGACCATTTGTTGTGTCCTGACATAGGGATAGGTGTTAGCCATTAGGGTATAGGTAATAGCGAAAAATGCAAAACACTTCTCAACGCAAGAACCTCCTAGGTGTTTGCAGTATCAGGCGTACTCTTCTTTGTGGAGACTGTTTGAACTTCAGCCCAACAGAAAAGGAAAAAGGGCCATGCTCAAGCGCATCGAGGTTGACGGTGGAATCATATCCACAGCTCTATCCACTCGAAATCCACCATTTTTGGCGTTTGCCGCTTTGCACACGATTTTTTCCATACGGTAGTATTTCTTTTATCGATGCGCTTTACCGTGCGTCGGTCGCTTCCGAAGAGTCTGCAGAAATGCAGTCACACCCGAGAGCAGTTCCCAGGATATATCGAGGCGCAAGTTTCGAGACAGTGCGGGAATGGGCGGCTAGAGCAATGAAATGATGTGCTGGGCCCGATGAGATCGTATCAAGTCGAATCACGCTCATCATCGATCCGAAATAGCCGTAAACGAAACGACCTCCCGAAAGGGAGGTCGTTCGTTACCGTGCGTATGCAACGTAGTGTACAGCACGAAAAAACTTTTTTTCTGTTATCCACAGCTCCGTCCACGCGAAATCCACCGTTTTCGGTCTTTTGCGTTCACCACGGCTTCAGAAGAATGTTTTATGATGTACGGACTGATGCGCTTTACCGTGCGTCGGTCGTCTCACAGGAGGACGGGAGAAATCCCCGACACACCAGAGACTGTTCCTTGGATCAAATCAGTGCGCAAGCATTGAGTTGCAGGAACTGCCGGTCAAAGCAACGATTCGTAAATGACCGTAACACAAAGACCTCCCGCAAGGGAGGTCTTTGTGTTTGGCTCGTGAGGTGAAATTCACCGCCCGAGAGTTTAGCGTGATTTCTACACCCGTATAGTAAACGCCGCAATAATTTCATTTTCTGTTATCCACCCACCAGCCGGTCCAATTTTTTGAAAAAAGAGACGACTCACTCCGCCGCCACTTGGGTTTGCGAGGATTCTCGCAGTACCAGTGCGGGATCGAGTACAACTCGTTCGCACGATGTCCGGAGTAGTTCGCACGTCGGGTGACGTGGGTCGGAGTGCCACAGACGTTGAAGGTGCTGGCGTGCTGACTTGACGTCGCTCTCCGAACGATTAAAGACGCCCCCGATCTCTCCTTGTGTCATTTGTGTTGCATGCCGCAAAAGCGCAAAAGCGACCGTGCGTATGGCAGCCGACGGCCGGTCCAGATCTTCGTTACGAACCTTGTCGAATGATAGGCCCCCCTGGTCACAGACGGAATAAATAATTCCCAGTGCCCGGGGGGAAAGCCCTTTGAGCGGGTCAGGACCGTTCCACTCGGTAGGATGCGCGGCAGTTTTGTCAGGCGTAGGCCGGTCCGCGCTCTTCCTCCGGGACTCGTTGGTATTGCGACTCGGCCAATCATCCATGTCACTTCACAATAACATTTTTTGCCCAGCGTGCGCGTTGGCGCCCATGTGCTCGTAGCCTTTTTTCGTGACCGTTCTCCCGCGCGGAGTTCTTTCAATGAGGCCGGTTTGCATGAGATACGGTTCGTTCACTTCTTCTATCGTCGCCTCTTCTTCCGAAAGCGCAGCCGCAATCGTCTTGAGGCCGACGGGGCCGCCGCCGAATTTCTCGATGAGGAGCATTAAGATGTCGCGGTCGGTTTGGTTGAGTCCGCCTTCGTCAATTTCGAGAAGTGCCAACGCTTTTTTCACCGTCTTCAAATCCAGTTTTTCTTCGTTCACGGCGGCAAAGTCGCGCGCGCGTTTCAATAAGTAGTTGGCGGTGCGCGGCGTCGAGCGGCTACGTTGCGAAACTTCTTTCAGCGAGTCCATGTCGATGTCGATGTGCAATATTTTTGCGGAGCGGCGCAAGATTTCCGCAATTTCGGCATCGGTGTAGTACTGCAATCTGAAGGTGCCGCCCGAAAAGCGGCTGCGCAGCGGTGCGGAGAGCATTGAAATTCTTGTTGTCGCAGCAATCAGTGTGAAAGGCGGAAGTTCCAGTTGCACTGTGCGCGCGCTCGGGCCTTTGCCTATCACGATGTCGAGTACGCCCGCTTCCATCGCGGGGTACATGACCTCTTCGATGGTGCGGTTGAGTCGGTGGATTTCGTCTATGAAAAGCACGTCACCCGGCGACAGATTCGTGAGGATGGCGGCGAGATCGCCGACGCGCTCGATGGCGGGGCCGGAAGTGCTGCGGAGATTTGCACCCACCTCTTTTGCCATGAGGTGTGCGAGCGTCGTTTTGCCCAAGCCCGGCGGTCCGTAGAGGAGCACATGCTCAGGCTGGTGATTGCGGCCCTTGGCCGCCTGCAAAAGGATACGGAGATTCTCTTTGATAGCCTCCTGGCCGACGTATTCCGCCCATGAATCGGGGCGAAGCGCCTGGTCGAGCGAACGGGGACTTTTTTCTATAGATTGTTGGTCTTTGTTGGTCATAAGTTGGCTTATTTGGGTCCGATTGGACCGAAAGAAGGTACCTTGGCACGTTAGAGGCGGAGCTCTCTAATGGGCTTGACTTTTGTGTTATATATGCTACACTCTCAACGATAGTAACTTTACCGAGGACGCGGCGGTTGTGCCGCTTGCGGCAATTTGCTTCCGCCATCCTTAGGTCCGCGTTGCACCTTTCTCCCGAAAGCGTCGCTGAGAGAATCGAGCCCCTCGTCAACTACTTAAAACATAACACCCCCTTGCAGCCACGCAACGGGGTTTTGTGGTCTAACGCGATGAGCCGAGCAATCCCTTCACGCGCTCCCACAACTGCTCGGGCGTAAATTGCATTTTCTCAAGGAAGTCCGCGGCCCCCGCGAGCTTTGCCTGCTCATGCTTTTCCGTATCGCTGCTGCCGGCGCTTCCCGAGAAGATGATGATGGGGATACTCGCGGTCGCGGGATCATTTTTGAGAGTCGAGAGCGTCTCAAAACCGTCCATGCCGACCATCGCCATATCGAGAAGTACTAGATCCGGACGCTCTTTTCGCGCGGACTCAATGCCGCTTTCGCCGTCACGCGCCGAGCGGATCTCGCAGCCGTGCTTTTTGAAGGCATTGGCGATAATCGACGTGAAGAACCCGTCGTCGTCTATCATGAGCACTTTTTTCTTCTCCGGCATACCCCGTCAGTAGAATGTGCCTTTGCGGCAGACGGCATGCCGTCCTGCCGCGGCCTGATACATATGCTCCCAACTGGAGCACTTTTGGGATTGTTCGTTGTTGGTTTTCATAAGTTGTTTGAGCCGAAGGCACATTTCACTGCGGGGCATACTTCTACGCATTCGCACCGAACATATTAATTACCTATACTTTCCAACATCACCTCATCGCGCAAGTCGACGACGCGGCCGAGTTCTTCGAGCGAGGTGACGCCTTGCAGGACTTTCACGACGCCGTCTTGCCCCATGCGGCGGATTTTTTGGTGCGCTGCGGCTTTCCAGATGTCGCGCTCGGAAGAAGTATGTCGCACGCACTCTTCGATTTCTTTATCCATCAATATAACTTCCACGACCGCGATGCGTCCTTTGTACCCCAAGCCGCCGCATTTCTCGCAGCCTTTGGGCGTCCACATCGTTTCGCGATTCGCGGGCAGTTCGTCGGCGTGGGGAATATTCCGCAGGAGCGGCTCGATTAGTTTCTTATCTTCCGGACTGAGAGGCGTCGGCACGCGACACACGGGGCAGAGGCGGCGCACAAGGCGTTGCGCCATCGCGACCGTAACGGCGGCTCCCAAAATGTCGCCATTCACACCCATGTCGATGAGGCGGGGGAACGTGCCAGCAGCGTCGTTGGTGTGCAGTGTGGAAAAGACCAAGTGGCCCGTGAGTGACGCGTGCACGGCGGTCGAGGCGACTTCGGCATCGCGGATCTCGCCCACCATGATGACGTCCGGGTCCTGACGGAGTGTCGAGCGTAGTCCCGAGGCGAAGGTGTAGTCCTTGGAGACCTGTGTCTGCACGAGGCCGGGAAGGTGATATTCGATAGGGTCTTCAATGGTGACCACCTTGATGCCCGGATTCGCGACTTGCCGCAAAAAGGCGTAGAGCGTTGTCGTCTTTCCGCTTCCTGTCGGACCGGTGTTGAGAATCATACCGTTGGGCTTTGCTATCTCGCGGTTGAAAATATCCATGAGGTATTTATCGAAGCCGAGCGCCTCCATCGGGAGCGCGATGGTCGAGGGGTCCAAAATACGCATGACGATGGTTTCGGCGTACGCCCCCGGCAATACTGAGGCGCGTATTTCTATCTCTTTTTCGTTGACGACTATCGAGAAGCGGCCGTCTTGCGCCGCATTTTTTATATTGAGTTTGAGACCGGAGAGGAGTTTCAGCCGGCTCGAGATAAGCGCGTATGTGGCGGCGTCAAATGTGGCGGCTTCAATCAGGACGCCGTCGAGCCGGTAGCGCATGCGCACGGCGTCTTCTTCGGGCTCCAGGTGTACGTCGGATGCGCCGAGCGAGAGCGCTCCCGCCATGATGACCTCGAGGACGCGCGAGATGCGGTGCGTATCTTTTGAGCCCGCGTACGTCTGTATCTCGATACGCACGTCCTCAAGCTTCTTCAGCTTCTGGAGCATTTGCTGAATGGTGTCGTTCGATAGCGTGAGGATACCCGCCTCTGTCTCGGTCGCATACGAAATGTCGTGGTAGCGGTCCCACGCGTGTTCGAGCGATGCTTTGGAGACGATGAACCGCCGCACCGTATATCCGAGCTTCTCGATGTTCTGAATTGCTTGTATCGCGTCAGGCCGCTCCGGCGCGCGCATAGCGAGGAACAGATTTTTGTTGACCTTGTGAAAGGCCGCTATCTCTGTTGCACGTGCGGTCTTTTCCTCAATGAGCCGGAGGGCGTCGGTATCTATGGATTTCGACGTGAGGTCCACGTAGTCGACGCCGTATTTGCCCGAGAGCATCTCAGCGAGCTGCTCCTCCTCTTGCGAGCGAAGTTCAGAGAGCCGCTCCTCCTGTTTTTTCTCGTTAAATTGCGTGGCCATTGCTTCTATTGTATCCCGCCCTTTCAATTTCGTCTTATACACTGGTGGGTTTGCACCAGAAAGGGCGGGATTGTAGCACATACGGAACGTGCTACTATTTTTGTATTACTGACAAACGATTTTAGTATGGTAGAAAATTCCGATTTAAATAAAACGAACAAGCTGAGGAGATTCACGAGCAAGGCTATTGAAGCGACGTCGCTCATCGCGTTCGGGGCAGCTTTGGCCAACGGGCCCGGTGGTGCCCCAAAAAGCGAGCCAATGCAGCAAGGGTCGGCCGCACTCGCGAGTGAAAGCATCGACCATCAATTGGCGGAACAGGCCGCCGACACGCTCGTCTTGAAGTTACATAACACGTTTCGCGCAGGGGGACCGCAGGCCGGAAAGGCCGCTGAAGCGATACTATTGCAGTATCTAGAGACCGGTACCACGAGCGAGGTCAACCAGAGCGTCATGCGGCAGGTCCCTTTATCGTTGGAACGCCAACAGGCCGTGAAGCGTTTGGGAGAGGCGATCCTTGCACTTTCGCGCGTAAAGGGTAGAGGTGAGCAAGTTGACGCCGCAGTTACTGCAATACTTTCACGTGTAGCCCATGAATTTACCGAGGGAGCAAAAGAACTCACGGGGCGATTACCCAACAAAAGTTCTCCGTTTCTACCCGACACGTCAACTGGAGGTTTCGGCTCAAACGGAGGAGATTTTTTCGGCGATGAAGAAGGGCCCAAGGATCCGAATGAGCTGCACGATGCCGGATACAGGAAAGATGTCGGGGCAGAAACCGGCGATGTCGTACAGGTCACCGATCGAATTACGCAAACGCTCGAAGATAACGGTCCACTCAAAGGCGCGACCGGGGCCTTTTTGAACAAGCTGTCGACCACATTCAGGAAGGTCCTCCCCGAGAAGCTCGCCGGAAGTCCGAAAGACGAGGTTACGAGAGCCGAGACCGAGTACCTGAATACGTTTGCCGCCGAACGCGGGCTGTCCCCGGATGGGCGTACCTCCGCAGGCGACGTTGACGCATTCGATTTCGCGAGAGAAATGGAACTGCGCCAAGACAAGCCCGACACACGCGTCCTCGATTATCTGCTAAAACGGATCCTCGATGAAATTGCAAGGGATAAGGATGAGCGAGAACGTCTTCAGAAGAACAAGCCTCGCGATGTGCAGGAGCGGGAAGCGTAAGCGTTGCGTTTTGACGCACTGCGTTGAATGAATGTGCTGACGCAGACGCCGGATGCACGGGCAATCTCATCGTGCCGGAATGGCCGGAGCGCGTGGCGAAGGCAATTCCTGAAGACGCGACGCGCATCACATTTGAGATAGCGGGAGAAGAGCGTATCATCACGATTGATGGATATATTGGAGACACAGAATTCACTAGAGAAGCCAATCAAAGGCGAACTGAAATCGATTGATGTACCCGATGTGGGCACTGTGGAATACAGTGAACATTTTTTGGAACTTTCGAGTGCGACACGCAGGCGGTTGGATGTTGAAGACCTAGAGGGGTTCAAAGTGAAAAAAGTATTATCACTGCCGCCAGCGCTTGAAACACAATTCAAAGGAATCGAAGAAACGTTGAAAACGCAGCACGGCGTTCTTCGCCTCAATCAGACAAAGGGCGACCCCGAAAAAGTTCTCGAGGTGGTCAAGTCCATGGCTGCATTTTCGACGAAGTTTTATGAGGATGTACTGATAAAATCGAGAGATTCGTTCGATCAACTACTGCGAATCGAATATGAACTCACGGAAGGCCGAACGCCGTCGTGGGGAACCGTGCAGCATGCGATGGGAGGGCCGGAGTTCGGCATATCGGGATACTTCAGTGAAACAACACATAAAATCGGCTCTTGGACAAGGGAACGTTTTTTGTTTTCGCCCTATAGGAGCAATCAATATGGAAGTTTTGACGTTGCTGGCGGACAGCTTGAACACATTGGCAGCGGCTCACTAAATCCTAGACACTCCTGGCCGACGGACGAATATCTGAGAAAGCGTAATCTTACAGAGCAGAAGCAAGGCACGCATCGCTCTGAGGGGAAGATTCTCGATACCACTGGCAGTGATATTACCGCCGCAGTGAAGGAGCATTTGGCGGATCCTCCAGTACGTGAAGACCGTATGTTTGCCGCTGAACCGTTTCGGTACGACTTACAGCGACAGCCTTTCATTTTTTCATTCGGCAATAAAAACAAACTGTTTGTCGATTATTTGATGCGGTTACGAGAGTTTGATGATCCCATAGTCAAAGAGGCGTTAAGCGATCACATCACACATAATGAGACGCCAAAAGAGGAGCGGGCGCGAGTCATGACGTTCATGGCTTCTATTCCTCGGGAGCAGCGGTTCCTTAGCGAATTCGAAACTCGTCTATCGTCTGACGAACTCTCCTGGCGTCAGTTTTTATTAGGTCCAGCTACGACCGGAGATGTTATAGAACGTCTCTTAAAAAGGGAACCGATGTGTTTTGAAGGCGTGGAAGACGATATTAAGATACCCATATTTCAAGGAGGGCCGTTTGGTACGTTCCGCTTGGGTTGTATGGCCGAGGCGATTATTAATATACCTGACAAGACGGTGATTTTGCCGATGACAAAATAAGCATGGCTAAGAAAAAAGACAACAGTAAACAGAAAACGGAAAAACCAAAGCGGCTGCTGCTTCTCGACACGCATGCAATCGTCCATCGTGCGTATCATGCGCTGCCCGACCTCTCCTCGTCCAAAGGCGAGCCGACCGGAGCTCTCTACGGACTCGTGACGATGCTCCTCAAATCTATTGCCGACCTGAAGCCCGATTACATCGTCGCTGCACGCGACCGCGCCGAGAAGACGCACCGCCACGACTTATTTGAAGATTACAAAGGCACGCGAGCGAAAACGGAAGAGGCGCTTGTGGAGCAATTGAAGCGAACGGGCGAAGTATTCGACGCGTTCGGTATCCCGACGCTCGATGTCGCCGGGTTTGAAGCGGACGATGTCGTCGGCACAGTGGCCGAGCAGGTCGCGAAGCGAAAAGACCTAGAGACCGTCATACTCACGGGCGACATGGACATGCTCCAGCTCATCGTGGACGGGCGCGTCACCGTGTACCGGCTTCTGACCGGCATATCCAACATGAAATTCTACGATGAAGCCGCCGTTCTCGAGCGGTACGGTTTCGGACCGGAGCACGTAACCGATTACAAGGGCATGTGCGGCGACCCGTCGGACAACATCAAAGGCATCAAAGGCATCGGCGAAAAAACGGCGACCGAGCTCATACAGAAATTCGGCTCCATTGAAGACATTTATAAAACACTCAAGAAAAACCCCGATGCCTTCATCAAAAAAGGAGTCAAGCCGCGTACCGTGAAGCTGCTCGAGGAGGGCGAAGAAGCGGCGAGATTTTCCAAACAGTTGGCGACCATCCGCCGCGACGCGCCCGTCACTTTCGTGCAGCCGGACCATCCGTGGCGCATCAAAGACCATGGCGCCGGCATCGAAGCGCTCTGCGATGCGCTTGAGTTCCGCTCGCTCAAAGAGCGTGTGAAGGGACTTACCGCAAAGAAAAGCGCGGCTGATATAACTGTACCCGCAGAAGAAGTACAGCACGTAGACCCGAAGGCATTGCGCGAGACATCGGTCGCACTATGGCTCCTGCACTCGGACATCACCAATCCGTTGCTCGACGATATTTTGCGCGAAGGCAAATCGGAAGATTTTGAAAAAGCCCGCGAGAATATTTTTGCGGAACTGCATACGACGGGGCGCATCCGCGAAGTGTACGAAAAGATAGAGCGGCCGCTCATACCCATCGTCGAGCGGATGAATGCCACGGGAATTTACGTAGACACTGCACATCTCGCGGAGCTCGCGCGCGAATACAATACCGAGCTCGGCAAAGTCGCGGGCAGGATATACTCGCACGCGGGGCACGAATTCAACATCAATTCTCCGAAGCAGCTCGGCGTCGTACTCTACGACGAGCTCAAAATAAATCCGACAAAGCAAAAAAAGACGGCGGGCGGTGCACGCACGACGCGCGAGGAAGAGCTCGCGAAACTTTCGTCGCTCCACCCGGTTATCGCCGACGTGCTTGCGTACCGTGAATTGCAGAAACTGCTCTCGACCTACATCGAAAAAATGCCCGCGCTTATCGCCCCGGACGGGCGGCTGCACGCAGAATTCTTGCAGACTGGGACAACGACCGGCCGCATGGGGTGTCAGAATCCAAATCTTCAGAATATCCCGATAAAGACCGAGTATGGCCGTCGCATCCGCAGCGCTTTTGCGGCGCCGAAGGGACGTGTGCTCGCCTCGCTCGATTATTCGCAGATAGAACTCCGTATCGCGGCGGGGCTATCCGGTGACGGGAAATTAATAAAAGTATTCAAAGAAGGCGGTGACGTTCACTCGGCCGTTGCGGCGGAAGTCTTCGACGTTCCGCCGGAGTTGGTGGATTACGAAATGCGTCGTCGCGCCAAGGTCATCAACTTCGGCATCTTGTACGGCATGGGAGTGAACGCATTGCGCGCGAATTTGGGCGACACGGTGACGCGTGACGAAGCGGCGCACTTTCTCGGCGAATATTTCAAGGATTTTTCCGGACTCGCGCGTTTTGTCGAGCACACCAAAGCGGACGCGGCGAGAAAAGGGTATACGGAGACGATCTTCGGTCGCCGCCGCTATTTCCCCGAGTTCAAATCGACGCTTCCGAATCTGCGTTCGCAAGCCGAGCGCATGGCGGTGAATGCGCCGATACAGGGGACGCAATCCGATATCATCAAACTCGCGATGATAGAAGCGGACAAACTCATCGAGAAGAACGGGTGGCATGATAAAGCGGCGCTTCTGCTGCAGGTCCACGACGAGCTCGTGTACGAACTCGACGAGAGCATAGCGGGAGAAGCGGCGCGCGCTATACGCCATGTGATGGAATCGGTCGCGCCTACAGACAAGCTTTCGGGCGTACCTATTGTCGCAGAAGTTGCCATCGGCAAAGATTGGGGTTCCTTGAAGAAGTTGCTCCGCGGCGCGTGAGCTTTGGGGTCGCTGTCTGCCGCTGCTGCGGCAGCGCTGACCCTCGGCCCGTCGGCCTGCGAGACACCCCAAAACTCACGTGCCGACTCCGCGGGAGTGGGGTAGAGTGTGGTTATGCTGTACTTCTATTCAGGAACAGACAGAGAAATAGCGCGTACAGCGATGTATGCTGCCGTTAAAAAAGTATCCAAAAAAGATTCTCATGTCGTGCGTGTCACCGATGCCAGTGCGCCGGCAGACCTCACGGCGGCACTCGGCGGTAGGGGAATGTTTGATGATTCCCGCGTCGTTGTACTCAACGGCACTCTTGCCAATGAGGAGATGCGCGTGCAGGTGTCCGCGGCTCTCGCGAGCATGCGCGATTCGGGAGACCCTTTTTTCATTCTTGAAGAAAAGCCGGACGCGGCGACGCGCAAACAAATAGAGAAGTATGCCGAAAGCTCGGAACGATACGACAAGCCGGGTGAGAAGAGGGGAGGGGATATATTTGCAATAGCCAATGCACTTCGTAGGGCAGATAAGAAAGCCCTGTGGGTGAACTACCAGCGGCAGCTCGCAGAGAACGCGGCACCGGAAGCGATACACGGCGTCCTCTTCTGGGCGGCCAAAGATATGCTGCTCCGCTCTCAAGCGGGCAGTCCCGAGCGAAGTCGAGGGATTGTTTTGGTTTCCGAGCTCGCGGAACTCCCCCACGAATCACGCAGGCGCGGCGTCGAGCTTGAGTACGCGCTCGAACTATTCGTCCTTCGCTAGGATATACCCCATGAGATAACTTGGTCTGGATTTTTTGCACGCCCGAAGCGCTTATCTCACGGGGTATACTTCACGTGATGCGTACGACTGCCTTCATTCTCCTCGTAGCGATTTCTTCTCTGTTGGGTGCCGCTCCCGCCGAGGCCGTGGTCGCAGGCCCGGGCAATATCAGCGCGGAGTTGTTGAAGGGGCTGGAGTCGCCAAATTTCATGCCGCCGCTCGACAGACTCTATCTCGCTGCCCCCGAAGGGGTTAACTTGCCGGCCGCTCTCATTGAACCTATCCCGAACGATCTTTCACTACTCGACCCTTCGGAGGCCGTCGGGCGCAATGTCGTCGGCGCGACCGGCGGGCTGACGCATCCGGCATGCGTTGCTGAAACGGCACGGCGCGCATCGGAGGATCAGCCGCCTCCGCATGGCGATTTTCCGTGCGTGGTGCCAACTTCAAATAGTTCGGGCATTGTAGAGGGAGTATGTTTCGTCCATGAATGCAGGGGAGTCTCCTCCACCGGCCTTGATGGCCTCATGTCCGCCTTGGGTAGTTTGTCGTCGCTCAGTTCTATCGTGAGCTCAATACTAGGAAATCTCCTGCAGCCAAAACCAAGCTCCCCATTGGACGGCAGCCCGAGCGGTGTTCCTGCCACAAATCCAACGGCAGAGCAATCAACGTCTTTTCTCATCACGAGCGCGCCCCTCACAGAGCTCGACATGTCGAGATTGTTCAGTGATTCCGCTATTGTTGTGCGCAATCTCCTTAGCGCCCTGAACCCCTAGCGCAGGCTGATTGAGAAGCGGAATACACACTTGAGCCATTTGCGCTGTCCGGGGTGTGATAGTATTTAGAATGTTAAGACTATGAAAGCCGCACGCACCCCGCTCCTCCTTGTAATTGTTTCAGCAAGCGTTATTCTATCGCTTCCGTTTTTTGCGAATGCGATGGGTGATTCGGCCAATCTAGTCTGTAAGCAATGTGTGGCTAAGAATCCAAAAAACCCGCAAGTGTGTCTAGCTGTGCAATGTTTTGACTTTACGAACGGTGTCACACAAGGACACTGTACTCCCTTTATCTGTAAGGCCGATAGTTTTTCTGGCGGGGGACAGCCGGGAGGCTCGGCAGGTCTCGACCAGGTGATGAAATCTCTCGGTGAACTGTTCGGTAAATTGATGCAGCAACCGCCGGCGGGTAGTACGCCACCTTCAAATACCAATCCGGGAGACCCTAGCGGCTGTCTGGGGTCCCGTTTCCCGACGCATGACATTGCCCTCATCTCAAACCCTTGCGCCGACTACACACCCGAACCTATCAATATAGACCCGACGGACACAGGGACGAGCTCGTGCTCTATCCTGGACCAAGCCTTCGGTCGGTGCACAGGCACGCTCTCGAACTGCCCCGATGTGGACGTTGTAATCTGCCCATCAGGAACACGTGCCGTTTCAGGGGGACGTGACTCCAACGACTGTGCGCTTCGGGATACTTGCACCGCATCTACCACCATCACATTCACCGTCTCGACCAGCACCGCCACAGACACCCCCTCCAACGTTTCGACAAGCACCCCGGACAACAACACAAACATTACACCCACCACCCGTATTAATTTCAAGACGAATACAAAAACAGGAGGACTCACGGTGCCTCCGGGGGGTATGAGCGGCGATATCAAGGAGGGGGAAGGCGGCGCGACGGCAGTCGGCGGTACGCGCGATACGGAGAAAAACGTCGAGGTGGCGGGTTTCTACGGGTCCGAGACATTCGGCGGGCAACAGTCAAAAGGGGTGGTCGCCGCGTGGTGTCAGAACCGGCCGTGGGCGAGCAACTTCCTTTCGAAGATCACCGGACCGACCTTTTTTGACAAGATTTGTGAGCGGCTCGGCTATCAGGTAGGGATACCTCCTGCGCCTCCCGCTCCGGAGACAACTCTCCAGCAACAACCAAAGTCGGGCGGCTCAGCGACAAAGAACTCTGCCGCGACGGCATCCTCAACGACTCCGACGATTCCACCCAAAGTTGATATCTGGGCAGTGCCAATATCAGTCGCGCTCGGCGCGCGCACGTCGGTCTTCTGGAACTCACAGGGCGTCTCGAATTGTGTGGAAACATCCCCGGACGGCGGTTTCAGCCACACTTCGGTTTCCGGGGGAGCGTCGACACAGCCAATCACTCACGAGACTGTCTTCTCAATATCGTGCCTCGCTCCCGACGGGACTCCTGTTACGGATTCGGTCACAGTAAACCTGAAGATTTAGGGCGTGTTTAAAAACACGCCCTGGGGGGAGTTGCCCCCACTCTCTGTTTGAGATAAAGCACACCCGCCCGTGTACTATACGTACATGGCAGACATGGACCCCTTCGAACAAGCGCAAATCCAGCTCGCGCGCGCGCTCAAGGTGCAGAAGATATCCGATGCGCTCAGTGCGCGGCTCCGGAAGCCGGAACGGGAGATTACCGTTGCTATTCCCGTCACGATGGACGACGGCACCACCAGAGTTTTCGAGGGCTACCGCGTCCAGTATTCTTCCTTGCGCGGGCCGTACAAAGGCGGCATCCGCTATCATCCCGATGCCGACATCAACGAAGTGCGCGCACTCGCGTTTTGGATGACATTCAAATGCGCCGTTGCGGGCATCCCGATGGGTGGCGGGAAGGGAGGCATTACCGTGGACCCAAAAACATTGTCGGCAGGGGAAATCGAACGCCTCACGCGAGGATTCGTGCAACGGCTCGCCCCGATTCTCGGGCCGTACATGGACGTCCCCGGACCGGATGTCGGTACCAACGCCGTCGTTCTTGGAATAATTGCCGATGAATATTCGGAAATTGTCGGGAAGCCGACACCCGCTGTTGCAACGGGAAAGCCGATCAATGAGGGAGGCTCGGAAGGGCGTGCAGCTGCGACCGGAGCAGGAGGCATGCACACTCTGATGGCGCTCTTACCGCATCTTACAAAAAAGAAGCCAGCCCAAATGACCGTCGCTATACAGGGATTCGGCAACGTCGGCAGCTTTCTTGCGAGGAACCTTTTCTCCGAAGGTTTTAAGATTATTGCAGTGTCAGATTCAAAAGGTGGTATTCATTCGGAAAAAGGCCTCAACCCGGATGCGGTAGAGAGGTACAAAAAAGACAACAGCACCTTGAAAGGATTTCCGGGTACGAAAAGCATTACGAATGAGAAACTTCTGGAACTTCCTTGTGAAATCGTCGTTCCGGCCGCTCTTGAGAATGCGATAACAAAACACAACGCCAAGAAAATTCGCGCGAACATCGTACTGGAAATGGCCAACGGTCCGACATCGACGGAAGCGGACGATATCCTCTTCAAAAAGGGAATCGCGGTCGTGCCGGACATCCTAGCGAACTCGGGTGGCGTCGTCGTCTCGACTTACGAATGGGAACAAAATCTGAAAGGGGAGCACTGGAGCGAGAAGGACGTGCTCGACAAATTGCGGAAGCTACTCAATCGCGAGTCGAAGAACGTGTGGGAGCGGAGCAAGAAGTTAAAAACAGACCTGCGCCGCGCGGCATTCGCGCTTGCGCTCGAGCGGCTTGAGAAAGCACTTGGCGCGAAAACAGCGAAGTAATTCTTGTACGGCCGGGCAACGAGGGTGCCTTTATCAGGGGACGGTTGTTCTAGTGGCGGTGCACACCGTTGCTGCCGAGAGGTTTGTAGGACGCTATTGCTCGCCTCAGAATCTCCCGTTTCTCGAGATGTTGTTTCCACACACTGTTCGGTCGGTCACCATTAATCCTCACCTCCGGAGAGAAGTTTATTTCTCTCTGGAATCTGACAAGGTTGGCTTTATGGGCGATTACGACCTCGTTGGGTCGTTGGATACGAGATTCAATATCGAAGTCGCTGAGTAGTTTTTGGACGGTTCGAAGAATCGGAATTTTTTTCTGATATCCGCGAATTCGGCGATGGTTTCTATCGGGTCTATAATCGATGCACCCCTCGTCGTCAAAAAAGGAAATGAGAAACTCACGTTTCAGATGCAGTGGAAGCGCATCTATCTCCCGAAGCAGCTGCGATGCTTTCTCCTTCATATATTCTCCGAGCGAGACGTTGAAATAGCTAATCCGTGCCACGCCAGTAAGCTTATTTAGGTACCTCTTTGGTTCCAAAAGATATATTTTTTTCATGCAATGTTCCACACGATCGAGCAGGACCACATTTCTGTTGTTGTAGACGCACCCGCTCCTCTTGATTTCTCCATCGAAGATCAAATGCGAGACTAAACACACCAGCTTCGGATCCCAGTCCGTGAATTTCTGGAAAAGCCTTGCGCTTAAACCTCGTCTTTTACGGGCAATCTCACGGGCGCGCGCTGCACTCGATTCGCTAATCGAGCGACGTTTCGCCGCACTCAAGGGGATATTTTGTGTGTGAAAGTGGACAGAGGACTTCGGTCTTCCGGTAATCCGAACAATCTCAGGAAGCGTGTAGTCTTG
>Ga0154970_131_pt1 | contig 26303 bp, 23 predicted proteins | sample RifCSPhighO2_01_FD_105938 | JGI IMG/M metagenome (GOLD analysis project Ga0154970, IMG submission 105938) | Candidatus Kaiserbacteria bacterium RIFCSPHIGHO2_01_FULL_55_37 | reverse complement strand
TGAAAAGCGCAGCAGCAGGCAGCGGCAGCGCCGACAAAAAAGCGGTCGCGCGAATGCTCCACGCCCTCATGAAGATAGAAAAAGACATCGAGCACGACGACGAATACGACGCTATCGCCATCGCGGTTACGCACTTGGCTCGCTCACGTTCCGTATAGCTAAAACCCTCAAAAAAGACTACAATTGTCCGAACATGGCCGCTATCCGCCCCCTCCGGCGCATCAAAATCATTGTACGAGCTATCCCCACATGGCTCGAGGTGTCGTTCCTCATCGCCGCCATTGCGACACTCCTCATCCTCGGCGGCGGCATTATCTGGGCGACTTTTATGCCGATACCGGCAATAACGAATTTCGAGAACCGGCAGGTCGCGCAGTCCACCAAAATATTCGACCGCACCGGCAACATCGTCCTCTACGACGTACACGGCACGATGCGCCGCACCGCTGTACCTCTCGACGAGATAAGCCCGTACATCCAGAAGGCTTCCATCGCGGTCGAGGACTCTACCTTCTACGAGAACGTCGGATTCCGCCCGCTCTCGTTCATGCGCGCGGCCATGGCAAACGTCTTTTCCGGTTCGTACGCACAAGGAGGCTCCACTATCACGCAGCAAGTCGTAAAGAACGCGCTTCTCACGCAGGACAAGACAATCATCCGCAAAATAAAGGAGATCATCCTCGCCCTGCGTCTTACGCGCGTCTACACCAAAGACCAAATACTGAACACCTATCTGAACGAAACGGCATACGGCGGTACTATCTACGGCGTCGAGGAGGCGAGCCAGTACTTCTTCGGAGTGCCCGCGAAAGACGTTGACCTCGCGCAGGCCGCGTACCTCGCGGCTTTGCCACAGGCACCGACATATTACTCCCCTTACGGAAACCACCGCGAGGCCCTGGACTCGCGCAAAAATCTCGTGCTTAACCAGATGCGGGAAAATAATTTCATCACTCAGGAGGAGTACGACCAGGCCAAGAGCGAAGAGGTAAACTTCAACGACCCGAAGAACGCAGGCATCAAAGCTCCGCACTTCGTGTTCTTCATCCAGGAGTACCTCGAGCGGAAATACGGCGCCGACGCCGTGAACCAGAGAGGGCTCCATGTGGTAACCACGCTTGACTACTCTCTCCAACAAAAAGCCGAGGCAAGTGTCGCGAAGTTCGCGCCCGGTCTTCTTAAGAATCTGAACGCCTCGAATCAAGGGGTCGTGGCGATAGACCCGAAGACCGGTCAGATACTCGCCATGGTCGGCTCTAAGGGTTACTTCGACGACACCATCGACGGCAAAGTGAATGTCACGGTCGCGAACCGGCAACCGGGTTCGTCGTTCAAGCCGTTCGTCTATGCGACCGCCTTCACAAAAGGCTACACGCCCGACACGGTGGTTTTCGACCTCCCGACGCAGTTCTCTGCGGCGTGTGAGCCCACCGACGTCACGAACGGTGCTTACCCCTGCTACGCTCCCACCAACTTCGACGGAGGTTTCGAGGGTCCCATGAAATTACGCGACGCGCTCGCCCGTTCCGAAAACATTCCCGCTGTTAAGGTGCTCTACCTCGCGGGTATCCAAGAGTCCATAGACACGGCGGAAAAGCTCGGGATTACGACCCTCACGGAACCCGCAAACCACTACGGTCTTACGCTTGTACTCGGAGGCGGGGGTGTCAACCTTTTGGAGATGACCGGCGCGTACAGCGTCTTTGCGAACGACGGTGTCAGGAATCCTCCGACCGGAATATTGCGCGTGGAAGATACCACCGGGAATGTACTTGAGACGTACCAGCAACAAAGCATGCCGGTCCTTGAGCCCCGCGTCACGCGACTCCTCAACGACATCTTGTCGGACAACGTTGCGCGATCACCGGAATTCGGACTCAACTCGCCGCTACACTTCCCCGGTTACGATGTCGCGGTCAAGACCGGAACAACCAACGATTTTCGCGATGCGTGGATCATAGGATATTCGCCGAGTATCGCTATCGGAGCATGGACGGGCAACAACGACAACTCGTCGATGGTGAAGAATCCGGCATCCTTCATCGTCGCTCCGATGTGGCACGATTTCATGGTGGAAGCGCTCTCAAAATATTCGTCCCCCTCGGACACTTTCCCCGCTCCCAGCCCCGACCCCGACATCGCGACAATGCCGCCGGTGTTGACCGGAAATTTGAACACCGATCCGTCACAGGGCATTCACGAAATCCTCTACTGGGTGGACAAGGATAACCCGCGCGGGGGGCGTCCGGCCAATCCGGCAAGCGACCCGCAATTCGCATACTGGGAATACCCGGTGCTGCTTTGGGCGAGCCAGCAGACGGGTCTCGGGACAAGTACCGTAATTGAAACACTTGCGGACGCACCTACGTCTTCAGGGCTCCGTATCGTATCCCCGCACGTGGGAGAAGTGGTCAACTTCGGCGTTGCCCCTCTATTTGCCGCAGAGCCGTCAAATCCGCAGACTGTGCTCAACGTTTCCTACTACGCCAACGGTGCGCTCGTGGGTGTCTCGGGCCAACCGCCCTACCTCGTGTCCTACCGGCCGGCAGCGCCGGGCAGCGTGACCCTACGCGCCGTGGCAAAACACTCCGACGGGCGGGAGGAGGAGGAGACCATCGTCTTCACGGTCCGGTAGACTACCTGTTGAGCGGCATCACGAGATAGGTGAACGACGGGTCGGAAACCCCGCTGATAACAAGCGGACGCCCCGCTCCGGCAAACCCGAAAACAATAGAATCCGACTCAACAACAGAGAGGCAGTCCGCGAGGTAACCGATGTGGAAATTGATATCAAGGTCTTCGCCGGAGATGGCGGCGTCTATCGAGTCCGACATTTCCCCCACTTCCGCGCTACGCGCGGTCGCGCTGAATACCTTACGTTTCGGATAGATATGCAAACCGACATGTTGGTCGTTGCCGGAAAATACGCGTGCCTTGCGTAGCATTTCCGCAAAGTCGTTCTTGAGGACAGTGGCTTCTGTTTCAAACTTTTTCGGCATGATTTCTTTGTAATTCGGGAACGTACCGTCAACGACCCTCGAAACATACCGCACGCCGTCCGCCGACACCGACATCTGCGAATCGTCCGCCGAGAGTTGAACCTCATCGTTCCCGATACGCTCGAGCACGTGAGCAAGCTCTAACGCATGCTTGAGCGGGATAAGTAGGTCTGTCTCGTTTTTACTTTTAACACCGTTGATGGTCTTCTCGGCGAGACGGAAGGAGTCTGTCGCCACACAAACGATCGAACCAGGTCTCACAGAAACGTAAACACTCCCCAACTCAGGGCGGATCATCGACGGGGACGCTGCATACGAAACGGACTGGACCCCCCGCATAAGTTCCTCTCTGGAGATAGTTATGCCCTTCGTATCCGTACCGGATCCTAGAGCGGGAAACTCCTCGTGTGGAATGGCTTTTATGAGAGTTCTTGTGCCGCGCGACTCGATAACCAGATTTCCGTCCTCCGTCTTGAATATAATTTTCTCTCCGGAAATAGACTTTAACGTTTGGGATAGTACCGCCGCGGAAACCGCCACCATCCCCTTATCCTCAACATCACAAGGGATCGAGATTTCAATCCCCGCCTCCAAATTTGTCGCCCGCACAACCATTTCCCCCTTCGAAGAACCGCCGGCCTCAAGAAGTACGCACGAGAGAACGGGAAGAGTCTCTTTTTTCCCGGTCACTCTTTCCGCGAGTTGTACCGCGTTCAATATTTTTTCTTTTGTTGTTGTTATTTTCATATTACTTATTTATATTAAATACTATTACTACTATTAGTGTTGTGGATAGTGGGGAGAAACGTTTTTCATGTTGAAGGAAGGGGGTTTTTGAGTGTTGTGGCGTGTTGATAGGATTTAAGTGATGGTGGTACAGGATGTTGGTAGGAGAAATTATTTATTACTTGTTGTGGATAAGTTGGATGTTGTGCGGGAGTAGTTCACACGCTGTGCACACGGCTACGCGTGAATGAGTGTGCGGATATGTTCGAGCTCTTGTTCGAGCGAAGGATTTGATTTGATCTCCTCTTTTATCTTTTCACACGAGTGAATGACCGTTGTGTGGTCGCGCCCCCCCAACTTTTCTCCGATTGACGGGTACGAGACGCTGAACTCCTCGCGCAGCATGTACATGATAATTTGCCGCGGCTTCACAACCTCCTTTTTCCGGGTTTTTTCGTAGATGCTCTTTTCGGGGATATCGTAGTACGCCGAAATACGGCGCACGACCTCGTCCACGGAAACTCCCCTGTTGGGCTTCACGTTGTGCTTGATAAGCGCACGGACGTCGGCCTGGGTGACTGTTTTTCCCTTCAGCTGGGATTTACAAACAATCATGTTGAGCACTCCTTCCAGTTCGCGTATGTTTCCGCGTAAGTTTTCAGCGATATATTGGATGATGTCTTCGGGGATGGAAAAGCCGTGTTGCTCGATTTTGGCCCGGATTATAGCCACACGCGACTCCATATCGGGCTCCGGGATCTCCGCGATCATACCGGCGCCGAAGCGTCCCTTCAGGCGCTCTTCGAGCCCAGGTAAGAGGGCGGGGTGTTTGTCGCTCGAGAATACTATTTGCTTGTTGTTGTCCCGCATCGCGTTGAACAAGTGGAAGAGTTCTTCCTGTGTTTTTTCGGTATTAGCGATGAACTGGACGTCGTCCATGATGAGTACGTCGTATTGTCGGTACTGGTCTTTGAAGTTGTTCGCGTGCCCGGCGCGGACGGCGTTGATGTAGTCGATGGAGAAGCGCTCGGATGTGACGTAAAGGACTTTTTTGTTCGCGTGCCCTTTTTTAAAGTAATTCCCTACAGCCTGTATGAGGTGCGTCTTGCCGTGGCCGGTCTGTCCGTAAATAAACAGAGGATTATAGGCGAGGCCCGGTCGCTCGAGGATCGCTTTTGCTGCGGCGTGCGCAAGTTCATTGAACGGGCCGACGACGAACGTCTCAAACGTGTACCGCGGGTTCAAATTATCGCGTTTGTCGATGTATAAACTGCCCAGGTCGAGCGACGTATTCTCTTGCGCCTGCGGCCGCGGCAACTTTCGCTCTGCCGGAGCCGCCGCGGAGCGGTGGACGGCGTACTCAACGGTCCTGATTGAGCTGTCGAGACCGCGGAGCGCCTTGATGATAAGCTTGTGATGCTTCTCCATAAGCCATTCTTTGACGATTTTAGAAGGAACGGCGACGTGAACGATGTTGCCGTCGCGGCTCGCGATGTCTGTATTGCGGAACCAGGTACGAAAAGAGGCTTCAGACGTGCCCAGCTCTATTTGCACGAGCGCGTTCTGCCATAGTTCACGGTTACTCATAGGAGAATTAGTCATGCGCCATCAAGCCTGCGTATTATACGCGGCGAGGTCTGCTCCGTAAGCTTGACGCTTGGCCGCACTGGTGTTCATAAGGTGTGGATAGGGTGGGGAGAACGGTTTCGCGCGGAATTTCTCTCGCAGGGTCGCTGTCTGCCGCTGCTGCGGCAGCGCTGACTCTCGGCCCGTCGGCCTGCGAGACACCCCGCAAGAGAAATTCCGCGCTCAACAAGGAGTTGAAATAAAGAAAAAAGCGGGTATAGTGGTGCGCATGTCTACAAAACGAAACTGGCAGCCGAAGAAACGCAAGCGTGTACGTACGCACGGTTTCCTGGCGCGTTCGGCAAGCACCTCGGGCAAAAAAGTCTTACGCCGCCGCCGCCAGAAGGGCCGCGCGAAGCTCACTGTTTAGAAAAATAATGAGCACGGCGAATATATTTTTCTTAACCCAACACCTTTCGCGAAAGGTGCTGGGTGTAAGATTTTGTAAACTCACGGTGTTCACTAACAAAACCTAACATGCCAAAAAAGTATCGGCTCTCGCGTGCCGACTGGCTCCGGTTACCCCGGCCAGCCCGTCGCGTCCACGGAAGTTACTTTTCTATATCCGTAGTTCCCTTCCCTCCTCTTGGGGGGCCGCGTGTCGCATTGGTGGTCCCAAAAAAAATCGCTAGACGTGCAGTCGACCGCAACAGGATAGAGCGCAGATGCCGTGAGGCGCTCCGCCCGCTCATAAAAAACATACAAAAGCCGGTGGCGTTCATCTTTCATGCGAAGCGTGAGGCCCAGGAGGCGTCCTACGCTGAAGTGGCGCTCGATGTCGGCAAGCTGTTGAGGAGTCTTGATGCGCAGGACACACCCCGCTAGAGGCTACCTAAAATTTTCTTCCTCAAACTCGGCGGTATGTAGAGGCCTTTGCCTCCGTTGCCTCTAACGGGGTACAATGCCTGCACCATGATCTCACAAATTTTCCGCGCCGCGGTATACGACCCGCTCTACAACGGGCTTACTTTTTTTGTCGGCGTTATTCCTTCGCACGACATGGGCCTCGCGATTGTCGCGCTCACGATTGTGGTGCGGATAGTCATTTTCCCCTTATCGAGCCGCGCTATCAAAGCGCAGATGGCGATGAAAAAAGTCGCTCCCGAGATCGAACTTATCAAAGCAAAGTATAAAGATCAGCGGGAGGAACAAGGCCGGGCGATATTCGCGCTGTATAAAGAGCGTGGTGTGCATCCGTTCTCAAGCATCGGTCTTGTGCTCATCCAGTTTCCCGTGCTTATCGGCCTCTATTGGGTGTTTTATGCGGGCGGGTTCCCGGAGGTCGACACGTCACTGCTCTATTCGTTCGTCCACGTTCCGACGTCGGTGAACATGGAGTTTCTCGGCATACTTGATATGTCAAAGCGGAGCGTTATTCTCGCCGTGCTAGCGGCCGTCACGCAATTTATCTACACGCGCCTTTCGATGGGCCCGCGGCAAAAAGTACTCGAATCCAGTCCGGTCGAGGCGTCACTCTCCGGCGATATGGCGAAAAGTTTTGATTTCCAGGCGCGGTATATGCTCCCCGCACTCATCGGAGTCATAGCGTACACCATTCCTTCGGCGGCTCCGCTCTACTGGGTAACGAGCAATGTGTTCATGATACTTCAGGAGTATGCGTCCGGTAGGCGTTTCGGTCCAAAAGACTAGATTTTGGACGGCAAGGGGCTCTGTGGTAGAGTCTCCCAATGGACCCCGTTAGAAGCTTGTCAAAATATCTTCTGACAGACCTTTTTACCGGCCATATTTCAATATCGTATGGCTTCTAACGGGGTGGAGAAAGTCGGAATTATCCTCAAAGAACTGTTGGCGGCACTCGGTGTTCCCTACGCGAGCATCGAACAGAGTTCAGTTGCCGGGCAGGAGGTATTCTCTATTCGCACCAGCGACGACGCCCGCGCGCTCATCGGGGTGCGTGGTGATACGGTGTACGCGATTGATTATCTGGTCAAGAAAATCTATGAGAACCGGATGCCCGCGGTCGCCGAAGGAGAAACACCCGAACGGACCCCCATGTTTCTCGTCGACGTGAACGACTACCGCACCAAACAGATAAAAGACCTGCAGGCCAAAGCTCTTATGATGGCCGAGCGTGCGCGAAGTTTCCAATACGACGTCGAGCTCTCTCCAATGAGCTCCTACGAGCGGCTCATAGTTCATACCACATTACAAGGGGCAGCGAACGTGAAAACAGAGTCTCAGGGGGAGGGGCGGAACCGCCGCGTCGTCATTAAGTATTCGGCGGAGTGAAGACCGGTAGAAGTCGTCCAAAAAAAGACGTTCGCATCCGCCGGCCCGTCAGGGAGAGTTGAAAAGATAGGAGCCGTCATTGCTTACGTCGCTACTCCCCCCCGAGGAGCCCGAAGACTGCGGCGCGGATTGTTGCACCGGCGTGATTTTCTTGAGAGCGTTCAGCTTTATGATGTCGGGGTTAATTTGGTAGAGGATGAGGTATATAGAGAGCAATAGCAGGAGTCCGAGCGTGACATCCTGGATGATGACCTTCGCGGCGCCCTTCTGGCTCCACATGTCGGATTCACCCATGTAGAGGTACCCCGCGTAGGCAAGACGGAGGACCGCGGCGATTGCGCCGATTGCGATGCCGAACTTGAAGAGTCCGTTTATAAAGCCGGCGAAGTTTTGGTCTCCGTACAGCTGGCCGAGTTTTGAGCCTCCCGGGGTCTGTGCGAGCGGGACGAAATCGTTGGCGGCGTGCACGACGACGGGTGCGATAGCGACGTACATGTCAACACACGCGAGTGCCGCGAGCAGGGCAAGGAACGTATACCGTGCGGAGGAATGCCTGTCCATATTATTTTGCCAGGCGCAGAAGCCAGAGAGATTTATCGGCGGCGTTCGTAAACGCGACAAAGTTTCCGGCGTCGTCTATTACCATATTCTCAATATCTACCGGAGTATTTGACGGGGGTGTATACACGAGTTCCGCGGTCCCGGCACCGGCATCTACCCTCCAGAGCGTGTCGGCGGAGTGTGTCCCTCCTCGGTACCACTCGTCAAGGAAGTTCTGCGCGGGTTGGCCCTGCGGTACGCCGCAGTACGCAATGAGTTCCTTGCCCGCTGTGCCCGAAGAAGCCTTGGCGGAGGCGGGGGCCCATGCGCACTTGTCCGCGACAGTCCGTATCGGGAGTTGCACCGCGGTCGCGTTTTCGGCCGTTTGTACGAACAGTTTCAGAGCACCAGGCGTGGACTGTCCCCAAAGCACGGCACTTGGCGCACTTTTCGCCAAGGCGGGCCGCACACGGATGGTGAGCCCGGGGACGGGTCCAAGGAGCCGGCTGAGTACCCCGTCTTTCTTGAGCTCGTAGGCATAGCCGGGAACACCGTCTGCCGCTGCTTGCGCGAGGATGATGCGTCCGTCTTGAAGAACGGTCGGCCGCCAGCTCACTATCACCGAACCGAAGATGTTCTTTTGCTTCTGACCGTTCCACTCGGAACTCACTCCGATGGCACCGCCGGGGCCCCTCAGGATATAGAAAATGGCGCCGGATACAGGATGTGCGGACATGCTCACGATGTTTTTCGTGAGGCCGGAACCCGTAAGCGTGCGGGCGGAAGAACCCGTCGTTGTGTCGGTGGTGGTCGAGATTGTGCCGGCGAACGTTGTAATGTTGCCCGCGGTATCCAGGGAGCGCTCAAAGACGTGACCCGTCTCCGTGAGGAACGCTTCGTATATTTTTGGCATCAAGGTATTGGTGAGTCGCATAATCTGTCCCGTCCGCGGATCGGCTTCGAGTACATAGCCGGTCGCCCGCTCCACGTACCGCAACCGGACGTCATTGCCGCTTCCGGCGAATATTTGCCCGGCGACCGGTTTGGCGTCTACCTGCCACAATTGAGCCGGACTTTTTCCGTTCCTCGTGCCATCTTGCGCGTCTCGCAGCGTCCGGTCAGCTGAAGGAAACGGGTCCGGCTTGTCAGGGGTACTGCCGTAAGGGTCCCCGAGCGGTATCGCCGCTCCGAATCCCTTCGCGGCGCCCTCCGCCTTGAGGGTATTCGTTTGCGAACGTAAGAAAAAGTACCATCCGGCGAGCCCTCCTAAAACAAGAACGAGCACGACGGTGAGGATATATTCAATGATAGTCTGCATTTTCATGTTAGATTTTTTTAGCGAGTGCTAGCGAGCTTAGAAAACCTACACCCAGCACCTTTCGCGAAAGGTGCTGGGTAAAGAATATGTAATTCGCTTTGCTCATAACGTCTTCTTTATTGGTTGCCGGAGCGAAACTGGTCGGCCACGCCTCCGCCCGAGGAAAAGGTGACGTTCCATCCGCCCTTCGCTTCGAGGGAGTAATTGGTCGCGTGAGTCACTTCGAGTTGGATGAGCGCGATACCGCTCGAGTTTTCTGCGTTGATCGTGATTTTGTCCGGAGTTGCGGAGTTCGTCACAACGGCCGCCGTGTTGACATGCCACGCGAAATCAAGTGCCGGGTCATGCAGGGTCGTCACGGGCGCGAAAAAAGGTACCGCCGCGAACGTCATTTCCGTCCCGGGGACGAATGCGGACGCACCGAGCGCGCGATGGTACAGTACCCCGTTAAGGGGATGGTCTTCATAGAGAGCGAGTACGGGCTCATACGCCGAGAACGACACCGATGACGTGTGCGAAAGGGCGCCGTCCGCACTTCGCGCTTCGACGGATATCGTATCGATGCCATACAGATGCTCAACCGGGATGGTTGCTTCCGACCTGCCCATTCCCGAAATACTTCCCAAGATCACGTCATTACGCCTCCACGTGTAGATAAGCGAAGATGCGGACACCTGTTTGCCCGCCCGCCTGAAGACCGGCAGTGCCTGAACGTGAAGGTTTGTACCGACCGACGCACGCGGCCTGCCGCGATAAAACGGAGGGACGTAGGAGTCGGAATCAACGAGCAGATCAAGCTCCGTGGGGATGATAACCGCCTGTGCTGACGTGGTGGTCCCGTCCGATGCTGTCGCCGTGACCGAGATCTGCGTCTCGGTGCCGAGGGCGCCTACTTTTACCGGCGTTGAGTCGACCCCCTTTCCCTGCGCGACCGTCTTCCCGTTCACCTGCCACACGATGTCGCTGTCTGAGACGCCGTCGGAAGTGCCGCGCACGGACAATCGTACGGTGTCGCCGGGGCTTGGTGATACGGGAGAGTAAGTGAGCAGTATCGTACCGCCCGTTCCGGGCAGAGACGACTGTGCGTGGGCGGGGAGCGCGAAAAAGAAAATGCTCACGGCAAGGAGCGCGACTACAATCACCCGGGCGGCCGGTAAGTGTCCGGACCGAAACGCGATTGGAATAGTGCGCCAAGCCATCACGACATTATACTCCGTACGAGCGCCGCAACGCGCGGTGCGGCCGTCAAGAACAGGGCGTAAGCGAACCATCCGGGCAAAAGTGCGCCGAGACCGGGAGCAAATTCTGCTACAAGCGTAAGCCACCCTGCCACCGCACGCTTGCCGGACAGCATGGAAACTCCATTGTGATGGAGAACAACGCCAAAAATGAGCCACGCGAGCGGCGTCAACAGGAGCGGGTTCAGAACGAACCCTATGTATATGAAGTCAAGAAAAAGCCCGGCGGCGTCAACAATCACGCCGACGAACATTAAGACAAGACCACCACCGATTGAAAGTGTCCCCTCTCCCGACTGCGTACCGGGCGGGATTTTAGGACCTGTCGGCCCCAGCGAACGACGGAGTGGTATCCGGGGTCCGGTAGGTCCGGTACGAGAGACCTCTTCGGGGCCTTCATAAAACATATGCGTACTATATCACCGGTCTCTTCGGGCGGGTTGCCGTTTATACGGGCGTTTCAGGCGGAGCTCCCGCTGCCATCGCATTGCCGCCCTGCCCGGCGGCGGGCGCTTCAGACGCATTGAAATTTACCGCAGCGGATTGCATGCGGGCGGCTTGCTCTGCGGCACCTGCGGCGACCTCAGCGGTGCCCGGTCCGCCCTCGCTCGCCGCGGCGAGGTCCTGCTTTGCTTTTTTGATGGCGAGTATCTGGGAAGGATCCGATGTGATTATCTGGTCCTCCGTGTACGAGGCGATGATTTTGATGGCGACGTGCTTTAGTCCCGCGAAAAAGATGCCCTCTCCCACGTCGGACTCCAGGAGCAGGTACTTTTCTTCGTCCGAGAGTTTGAACGTCTGCTGCACGAGGTCAACCGATGTCGGCGATTGACGCAAGAGCATCTGAATAGAAGAGTTGGTAATCATCGGGATGCCATAGGGCGAGTTCAAGAAGTCGGAGACGTCTTGGGTGATGGTCGATATGCCGAGGAAGTATTTGCGCCCGCGTTTCGCGATGGAGAAAAGAAACGACGCCGTGTCTTCCGAGCGCATCATCCACCATGCCTCGTCGATGACGAGTAAGCGCTTGCGCAATTCTTTGCGTACCGCATTCCAAATGTGGTGCGTGATGATGTACATTGCGACCGGCTTCAGGTCGTCTTCCATGTCGCGCACCGAGAACACGATGAGTTTCTTGTTCATGTCCACGTTGGTCGGCCGGTTCATGAATCCCGCCCACGTGCCCTTCGTGTATTTCGACAATCGCGCGACCAGGCTCTCGCTCCCTTCCATACCTGAGAGCACGAGTTCGAAGTCGGAGAGGAGCGGCGGTTCGACGAGGGCGAAATTCGCATCCGCAGTGATGTCTTTGAGCGCGTAGGTCTCGGTGATGGCGCGGTCGATGACCGCGTCTTCCTCCGGCGTGAGACCTCCCAACATGATGCGGAAGAGTCCGACAAGCGTGATGATGTTGTTGCGCAGAACATCCGAAGGATTCTCATCTTCGCGCGGGATGGCGAGATCGAACGGATTGATGTGGTGTTCGGACGAGAGCGAAATATTGAAGTAACGTCCGCCTACCGTCTCGGCGAGGTATTCGTACTCGCGCTCGGGGTCGATGACGATGACCTCGGTATCAAACATAAGGCTGCGGAGTATCTCGAGTTTGGTGCAATACGATTTGCCGGCGCCGGATTTCGCAAAGGTCACGGAATTGTAGTTCTCGAGGGAGAATCGGTCGAAAAGAATGAGCGATGAGTTGTGGCGGTTGATGCCGTAGAGGATGCCGCGGTCCGACGTGAGGTCGAAGGAGATGAACGGGAATATGGACGAAAGAGGGGCGGAGTTTAATTTCGTATGCACATTCAGCTCGTCGGTCGCTATCGGAAGCACGCTCCGGAACCCCTGCTCCTGCTGGAAAAGCGCGGGGCGGATGTACACAAGGCGCGACTCGAGAATGGAGCGCACTTCGGTCTCGACTTTATCTATCTCCTCGCGCGTACTGCCGTAGATGGTGAGATACAATCCGACCTCAAAAATGCGCTCCTGCGCCTGCTGCAAAGAGTCGCGCAACTGTTCGAGGTCGGAGTACGCCGTGTCGAGCATCGGGTCCCGCACCATTCCCTTTTGCTCGCGCGTAGATATCTGGCTCTGCACCTCAGCGACCTTTTTCTGGAATTTGCGCAACATCTCGTTGGTGTCCATCGGGTGGACGAATATGGAAATGTCGATGACTTTGTCCATGTTGATGATGGGAGCGAACCAGCCCGTCGTCAAAAAGCGCGGGTACGAGATGACGAAGAAGGTGCGCGCGATTTTTTCTCCGAGGTCCAGCTCGCGGGAATTGACGCGCAATGCATGCGGCGCGATGACGTCCTGGAGGTCCAGAATACCCGATTTGTATATCTCTTCGGGGAGAACCGGAAGCACGTTGGGACTCTCGACGGGCTTCTTTTTTGTGAATATATCTAATAGCGCCATACGGTTATTTTTGGAGCGGCATCGGCTTGCCCTCTTCGCCCGGATTGAACAGCTTGTAGAGAAGCTCGATGGCCTCCTCGGTGCCGAGTTGCACGGTGCGCACGCCGGTACGCACAAGACCCTGCTGCACGATTGAGACCCGCTGTTCAAGCTGCGTGACCTGCTCTTCGTAGGTTCTGTTGGACTCCTCTGTGTTCGCTCCCTTCTTCCCGAACGGCAGCTTCGACAGGATGCCTGTCTTCCGGATGTTTACCGTCGGCGAGTAAGGCACCGCGAGGAAGAAGTTCTTGGTCATGATGTTGGCGGCCTCGGTGAAACTCTTCACGAATTGGATGTACTCGCGTATCTGGATACGCATAAGGTCGTCGAGTTGCTCTTTGTACGCGGCCTCGAGAGTCGCGACGTAGGGCCGGATGTCGAGCATGCGCGACTGCACGAATATCTGTACGGAGAAGTCGAGCGAGTTGAGGAAATTCTGGAACTGCATGATGAACGCGGTCTGCTCGTCTTCCGATTTGAGCGCGAAGTTGAGGGATGACGCGAGGAGAATCGCGCGCAGGCTACCGTCTTTGAGAATGACGACACCATCGCGCACCTCGGAGACCGGGAGGAATTCCTGTGTCGAGCGCGCGCTCGCGCGCGGACCCTTATCTGTTGCTTGTGTAGGCATACTAATTGTTGACCACGTCCTTGGCGGTCCTTATCGGGGCTACGATATTCTCCCGCGTCCGTATCACCTGCCGCTCGTCTTCGGTCGCCACACCGGCGGCGATGCGCTCTTTGATGTCGAGGCTCCACGATAGCTCATGTAGTTTGCTTTCGGAAAGTTTGGGCACATAGACGTCGGCACGGCTCCCGGCTAGCGCTACTACGGTAGCCGGTGCCGCGGCGCTCTTTTTGTGCACGTTGTTCCACAGGTAGAGCTTGCTGCGGATGAGGAAGAAGAAACCGTTCTCGAGACCGACGATGAACGGCCGGCCGTTGAGCTGAAAGAACGCAAGACCTGCCCCGAGTCCGGCGACGACGGCTATCAGGGGTCCCGCAACGTAGATAGGAAGGACGCGCCATAAAATGTATGAGGCGCCGAGGGCTCCCCCGACATAAATGAATTGCTTGAAGGTCAATGGGCCGAATATTTTGTCTTCCACTTCTATAAACTGCGGTACTTGAAATTGCATAAGGCTGGCTTGTAGCTTGTAGCTTGTAGCTTACAGAAAAAAGCCAAGCACAAAACTATCGAAGCCCTTTAATCATAGCATGCAACATTTTACTAACCTCAGTTATGAGGCTCCGTGCATGTTCATATTAAAGACCGTTGCAGAATGAAAGCCTCTGCGCGATTACAAGTTGTGTATCAAGTTCTGCCAACGACCCGTGGGCGATATGAAGGAAGTGCGCAAAATCCGCTCTGGTGCCGCGCCGTCTCCCTTCCGCGATGTTAGAAGGAACGGAAACTGCAGCTCGTCGCATCTGCGAAGTAATCCCATAGATCTCTCGCTGGGGAAACTTCTCCGTGAGTCTGTAGACAGCGACCGAGAGGTCGACGGCTTTCTGCCACACAAGGAGTTCTTCTGGGGAGGATACGGTGGTACTCATATACGCGGTTTAATGGCTACAAGCTACCAGCTATCAAGCTGCAAGCCTTCCGTTCACGCCGGTGGCTCGCGGTACGGGTCGTCTTCAACGGATTTGCGCGCGGTACTCGCCTCACCCGCTTTGTACGCAGCCGATATCGGAGCGCGTTCAATCGTTCCGGTGCGCGGAGCGGCAGGCGGCGTCGCGGGCAATACCGTCGGGAGTGCGGCAGGTGCGGGAAGGTCGCCGCTACTGAGTATCTGCGTCCGTGCAGCTTCTACGCCGCTTGTCTCCGCAGCCTTCGCATCCGGATGTTCGAGCTCCCGCTCCAGCTCTTCACGTATCGGCTCGAATACGATTTTCGAGATGTCTGCGGCGAGCTCCGCTGCCACTTCTTGAGACACTCCGAGCTGGCTCCGGATGTTCTTTGCTAAGTCCTCCGGCTGCTGGAAGCCGAGGAGCGCGAGCATCACTTCGTTCTCGAGTGATTGCCACTGGTCGAGGTGAAGCTTATGACCATCAGCGAGCTCGCGGAGATGCTTATCGATGTCCGCAGTAGCGACCGCCTTCTGAACAACGCCTGGCAACTGCGACAGACGCTCTTTCATCAATGCGTCAAGTTCCTGTTGTTTTGTGTTCGTATCCATACTTTCTACTAAATACTAGGTGGTCGTAAGGGGTGCTGCCGGCGGCGTACTTCCTCCTGAGCTTTCCATTTGGGCCTTCAACGCTTTGAGAATATCTCCGCCCTGCTTCTTCTCCCGGACATGATCTTCCACAAGACTTCTCGCGAGCTTCGACGCGTGGTCGTTCGTGGGGGATTCGCCCAATGCTCGCGGAATAATATTCGTCTTCCGCCGATGCGCGATTTGTTCGGCGGTCGTGGCGGCGACTTTCCCGGAGGCAGAACCCCGTTCGTTTAAGATGGCATCCGTCTGGTCCTTGATTGCTTTGGCTGCCGTATCATTGTCCTCGTAGTCGGCGAACGTTTTGTTTAGTTTCTTGAGTTCATCGGTATGTTCCTTAATTTTGTCGAGCACGGGCGCTTCGAGGTCCTTTATGCCTTTCTGTGCCACTGCGATTTTATCCTCTTCCTTTCTCAAGTCGGCCTTGTGCTCAGCCATGCGCGTTTTTATCTCATCGTCCGAATTTCCGGTATTTATCATTCGTTTTATTTCAGCGGCCTGTGTCTTTTGCATGACATCAACACGGCCCTGGGCGACCTTCTCGTCATCTTGGTGTTCCTTATACTCAGGTGTTTCCTTGGTCGCCTTCAGCGTCGCTTCTGCAACCTCAAGCTGCCTTTGTCTCGCGTCCCGCGCTTCTTTCGCGTCAGCCTGCTCGTTGCGGTGCCGCCTCCTTACCTCCGCTTCGACTTCAGGGCGCATCTTCTCCTTGTCCTTGTCAGTGACCAGCGCAGCTTTCTCAGCTCGAGCGGCTGCATCCTTCGCGATCTTGTCTGCTTTTGCGCCGTAGCTTTCCGATTTTCCACCCATTGCAAAGCCGGCAACGCCGAGCTCTTTCATAACGTTTTGGCCGACCTTAGTTTCAAACGGATTAACTTTGCTGGTCCTCAGTTCTTCCAATTTGTTCGCCTTTTGTTCGAGGGCGGCCAGTTCCTGTTGGGTCTTCATTCCCATAGCAGTTGCACGGCGTTGCGAGCTTGGCGTCAACTTGTCGAACTTGTCCTTCTCAAGCCACGCACTGGCGCGCGACGCCCTGAGTTTCGCTTCTCCCAGATTTTTCTTGACGCCCTCTTGCCGGTTGGCTGCCACCCTGCTCACCATGTTGCGCCCTCTGTTCCACAGGAAGCTTCCCCCGACGGCGAACGGCGTTGACGTTACAGCCTTCGCATAACTGAACCCACCTATCTTGCTGGACCACTTGCTGGAGATGCTGAAGGTCGCATAAAGCATGCCGAGTACGAGCAGGTACATAAATATCGCCTCCGTGTTGGAGCCGCCGGCCGGGTCCGAAAGCGCGGCACCCAGCGTCGCCTTGTACGTACCCTTCATCGCGTACGATACATTCAACGTCACCCACAAGAGAATCATGATTATCGGCGCGAACATCGTGCACCAGATGAGCGAGCTTTTCCACGCGGTCCATCCGTAGCTGCTCCCACCCCAATCCGGTATGAGATAGCTCCCTACCGCGATTGCCGAGGTGATGAGGAGGAATATGAGCATAATCATACGCGAGATGAGTAGGAAAGAGCCGTAGAAAAGCACGACGGCAGCGCCCAGCAATACGAGTGTAAGGAGTATTCCGTGTCCGAGCGCAGCCCATCCGCTGTCTTTTGCCAAGGCGGTGTCGCTGACCGTTTTCCAGGTCTTCGCGGCTGTCTGGACGCCAAGCAGGTACATAAACTGGTCAGCGATGCCGTACTGCGTCGTCGCTCCGCCGGTCGTTGCGCTCGCACTAGTACCGCCGAGTTGAGCGGCGTTGTATATCTGGGCGGCGACGTAGTTGGACGCGTCTATGACCATTTTCGTGCCGAGCAAACTGAAGTTGAGAAGCACGGCGACGATGAGGACATTTGCCACCATTTTTTTCTGCCCGAACTCCTTGAGCCCGAGAATGATGGAGATAGCTACGAACGTGAATATGCCGATTATTAGAATATTGGCGATGTCGCGGAAGGCTGTCCACGCGGTCTCCACCGCGACTTTTATCGTCCCGTAGAGAGCTCCGAATTGAATAACCGTATGGGTTATCAGCCAATCAAACAGAAGCGCCGCGAGTGAGAGAATTATCGTGGCGATATAGACGAGAGCCGCACCTATAGCGGACATTCCGTAGAACCATATGAGTTTCGGCAAGCTCACAAGACAACTAATGACGCCGTCGCACACTGCAGGGCTTATCTCTTTTGATGCGGCGTCGCCTTCCGCCGCTTGTACAACGTTCACGTGAAGTGTCGGTGCACCTGCGCGCGAGTAGTCCGCGACAAGCGGGATACACACGATGAACAGCGCGATGAGTATCGGGGATATTCTCAACAAGGTGCTCCACATACTCATGGTTTGGGACAAGCAGACTGCAGCGGGTTGTTCTTATCCCAGCATTTCTTCCACGCGTCGAGGACCTCTGCCTCGTTTACATTGCACCATCCCTTGCCGGGCTGAAGCGGCTTCCCGTTCGCCCAATCTTTGATAGTGGTCGCGACGAGGCCGGTGTCCGGGTCAAGCATCACCGCCTGCACACTTTCCGACTCTTTGATAACGCCGCTCGGACCGTCGACGTCCGGCGGAATATGCACAAGCCCCTTCGCGACCAGGTTGCTGAACTGAATAGCCGCGATGCGTTGGGCGTCGGTCGAGCCGGTACTCACACTGTTTATCAGTTGCTGGATGAGTTCCAAGGCCTTTTTGGATGTGTTGATGCGCGCGAGTGTGTCGTCCCCCTTTGCCTTTATGCTTTTCGTGACGACAGATTGAGCGAACCCAAATGTTGAAGTCGACACTTTCAGCGGTACCCCTGTCGGGCAGGTTTGTTCACCGGTCGCTGGATTGGTTACGCAAGGACCCGCGTACGACGTGCAGGTATTATCTGCCGCGAGCGGCCCTGCACAGACATGCCGCTCCGGTTTTTGGTCGTTCTTATATATGACGAGGTCCCAGCACTGACTTTCGCCGCTTTTGAGCTGCAGTATCGCGGTTGTGAGTGCGGTGCCGATGTCGTTTATATACTTGAAATATTTTGCTTCAACAGCTAAAGCCGACCTGAGATTCTGAATGGCGGTGTTGTCCACGACCTCGCGGAGCCCCTTGCCCGCTTCAGAGACCACGCGGTCTATCCAAGACTCTCCTCCGCCGAAGGGTTTGGTGAGACCGGCAAGGCCTCCCTGGTCTCTCTGCATCATCTGCGCCGTCATGCCGGAGTAGTAGGCGTTTATCATCTGCCCGATGTCGTTGGCACTTTCGGCCATGCGGACCGGAGAGTCGAGGATGGTCTGGAACGACTGTTGAACGGTTATCGCCGGCGTGAGTACGCGCCGCCTGAGAGGATCAAGAGTGTTGTCGGTCATTGCGTAGTATCCGTTGCCCCAGTTCCACTCGTCTTGTTGGTACTGTATTGCCCGGGCGACGCGTGCGTTGGCGAGGTCTTGGGCGAGGAATAGCGCGAACACGGGGTCGCACTGAGGCGCGGAAGCCGTGAGAAATTCTCCTGCCGTGAACCGGACCTGCCCGTCTTGGTACGCCTGGAGGTTGCCGGCGTACGGACATTTGAGCCCTGACTCCGGCGACCGCGTCGTTACATCGTAGTAGCGCTTCATAGCGCGCAGTATCGGTCCTTGGAGTGAGGGGTCCAGCGTATTGAGTGTACCGTCCTGCAAGAAACCGAGAAATGCGGGGTCGCTCGTGTTTGTCAGCAGCTCTTGGCCTTCTCTCACTACATGTTGAGGGTTGCCGTTGCGCCCAGTCGCGATCGCGCTCACGGCCTTTTTGCTGATGTCTGCCATCGCTTTTTCGCGCATGCGGTTGATGACTTCACGCAACACGCACTGCTGGTAGACGAGTACTCCCGTATTGAGTTCGACCGTCGCGTCGGCAACGGGAACATATACACCTCTCGTGGCGCCGAGTGCCCCGACACTCATAGCGTACGCGCCGTTCTGGTTGCAGTCGAAAATCCCCTGGCGCAAGAGAGATTCTTCGGCGGCGTCCGCGAAGACCGGTGAGAAAAGGAAAGCAACAAGGACGGGAAGAAATATCTTTTTCATGATTGTTTTTCTCTGTAGTACTTGGCAAGCGCCGCAAAAGATGAGAGCACGCTTGCTTCGGAATTATTGTACGAGCGCAGGAGCACGGCTGAGGCGAGCGGGTCATCGACATTCGCGATTTGCGCGTCGAGCACGGCCGCAAACTCATTCATCGAGTTCAGCATATCAAGATGTTGGCCCAAGGCTTCTTTGGGCGGAACGACAAGTGCGGTCGAGCTCGCGGCCTCGCGGTAGTTTTGAGCAATGCGCTGCAGTTTTTCCAGATATTTTTTGTCTTTTGTGCTCACGTAGTACGCGAATATCTCATACTCAGGTTGGGTATTTCGCAAGAGAGGCGCGAGCGACACCTGCAGGTCGTGGCGGTACGCGAGCATGCGTGCGTAGGAGGAGTCCGCATCCGCCGGTATGTCTGCCGCGGTATACGTCCGGAACGAGACCGGGACGCTTGACGTTTTTGCCAATTCCTCCGCGCTTTTTGCACCCACTTCAGGTGTGTAGAGGCCCCGGTCGTGGAGAGAAAGATACGTCGAAACGATTGTATCGAGGATTCCGGAGCCGATTGTTGTCGCAGTGCCGGACGCAAGCTCGGTGCCCGCAAAAATATCGCGATCGGATGCGCCCGGACTGCTTGAGGATGCGACATATGAAGTCGCGGCGGTGCGCTCGCGCACGGATGCGCTTATCTGCCAACCGACAACCACGAGAAGGGCAAGTACCGAGATTCCTGCCGAGACGACGATGGGAGAATACCCCCGTTGCGTCGCCGGAGCGGGGCGAAGGCGGACTGAGTATCCATCCGTAACGTAAAAACTCACGCTTCTGTCCGCGCGTTCTTTTTCCACACATGAATTATAACTCAAGCTTGCAGCTTGTAGCGTGTAGCTTGTAGAGAACTCGGACTCTCTTTCCGGCTGCAAGCTACCAGCTACCAAGCTACAAGCTGTTCGGGCTGAATGTGAAGACTCTTCCGCTGTCGCCCGAGCCAAACGTCACGCCGTAGGCCCCGAAGAGCGACACCATGCGGATATAATTCTTTGTGAATATGTCGGCGGAGGCGTTGTATGTCTGTATCGCTTGTATAAAGTCGCTGTCCCGCTCGGCTTGCGGGATGAGCGCGAGATTTTTCCCGAGCTCGATGTAGCTTTGTGCGAGAGCGGTGTGTGCGGACGCCATTACGGACGGGACGACTTCCATGGCTGCGAGGTTTTTCCCAAGCTCTTGGAACGCGGTGCCGAGACCGACGACCGCAGCCGCCTTACCCGCATCAGCACGGTCCTCGGCCTGTTCTTTCAGTACCTGCGGGCTGTTCCGGTGTTGCTGCTCGAACGATTCGATAGTCGAACCGATATCATTGCCGTAGTCGTAGAGTGCCTGCTGGGTAGCAGTCAGCTTCTTCGAAGGTGTGGTCGTGCTTATAAGTCCGCGCGGTATGAATGCGTAAGCGTCCAGGAGTGTCGAAGTGCCTCCGCTCTGCGCGGGTGCCTTCGGGGAGGTGCCCTTCATAAGCATTGCTACGAATGAATCGAAGTCATCCGGTTCATCCGTGGTGGGTGCCGGTGTCGCGGGGGTAACGGGGGGAATATATGTGTACGGCGGATTGTCTTTCACTCGTTGCATGATACTTTCCCTGTCCAGTGACTCGTTTTGTGCCGGCTGATATGTCGGATCGAGAAGCGGCGTCTCCGTGCCGCCCCATGCCGTGGCGCGCGTCGGAACCGGCTGGGAGGCTCTCTGCTGAACTACGTAAGCTCCGAGGACTAGAAGAACCCCCGCGGCACAGAGTGCAGAGGCGTACGGGTGTGTACGGGCCCATTCCATATTATCTACTGGACCCCATCATTGTTATGTACGTCCCGGGCCAGACGATGACCGGCTGGACGGAGACGATGCAATAGTAGGGGGCACCGGCGAGACCAAGAAGCCACTGGCCTCCGTGCGTCGGAGCACCGAATTGGTACGTCTTCGTTGACGGCGTCCAGACGTACGGTCCACCTATCGGCGGCCCCAAATTGGCGTAGATGGCCTGGTTGTAGCACGGGATGACCATGCTCGCCTGACCACCGAAGGGAAAGGCAAAGGCGATGGCGGGAAATACAAGCGCGAAGAAGCCGGAGACGAGCAACGATGTCCGCATGGGTACAGTATACGCCATGTGGTAAAGGGCGTTTGAGCCATCTATGATAACTCCCGGGTCAACTCTCCCCATTCCTGTAATGGTACGTCTTCGGCGCGCGTCTTTGGAGAGAGGCCGCAGGCGTTGAGCGCCTGCTGGGCCTCGGCTTTTCCGAACATAGACAGGTTGTTCGCCAGAAATTTCCGCTTCGATGAGAACCCGGCTTTCACGACCTTGAAAAATATCCTCTCATCGAGGTCATCGAAGAATTTTTTCGAGATGTCTCCGACCAGGAGTATGGCCGAATCTACCGACGGCGGCGGGGAGAAGTTGCCACGGGAGACTTTCGCCACTATTTTTGGTTTTCCATACGCTTTTACCGAAAGTGAGAGTATCGATTCCTTTCCGTCGCGCGCAATAATGCGCTCCGCGACTTCTTTCTGAATGAGAAGTGCCATCGCACGCGGCTGCGCGGGTGTTTCCAGAAATTGCCGGATTATTTCACCGGTAATGTAGTACGGAATATTGGCGGCCAAAACATAACCACCCGCCGTGAGGCCGAATCTTTCCGGTTCGAAATCCCGGATATCCGCGACGACGATTTTCAAAGCACCCGAATCGATTTCCGCAGCGAACGTTTGCTTAAGTTGCTCAACAAGCGCCCCATCTTTTTCTACGGCGAGCACTTTTTCGCCTGTCGCCAAGAGTTCCCGTGTGAGCGCGCCTTTTCCCGGTCCGATTTCAAGGATTGTTTCACTTGTCTGCACGTGTACGGCTTCAGCAAGTCGGGCCGCCGCCCACGTCCCCGTGAGGAAATGTTGCCCAAGTCTTGCTCCTTTACTTTTTTTAACGGATCTCATAGAAATCATCGAGAAGACCGCGCCCCGCCCCGGCGGGGCCGCGCTTTTGCCGCGCGGGTGTGCTTTCGGAGTCAGCGAGGAGTCGCGTATCAATATCGGAAAGGAATTCGGAAGGCATCGTACTCTCGCGCGTGCCGTATTTTGTGCGCTCGTATGCATAGCTGAGAAATAAATGCTTGCGTGCACGCGTGAGTGCGACGTAAAAGAGCCGCCGTTCTTCCTCCGGGTCACGCGATTCGTCGTTGCGTGTCGAGGGGAAGAGTCCTTGCTCGAGACCGACCACGAAAACCGCGTCAAACTCGAGTCCTTTTGCCGCGTGCACTGTCATGAGCGATATTCCGCCCTTATCGCGCTGCAGGTCGAGCTCGTCTTGCTCGCTCTGAAGTGCCGCCTCCTCCAGGAGACGCTCAATTCCCGTAGGTGGCTCGTCGCTCTCGTATTTCGCCGCGAGATTTGCGAGCTCGCGCACGTTGCCGAGACGTTCGGCATCCTCTTCCGTCTTTCCCGAATACATTTTTTGTATACCGCTCGCCTCGATACAGAAACGGACTGCCTCCGATGCAGGCAATGTATTAACGGCATGCCGGATGGCCGCTATCGTCGCTTGGAATGCCGCGACTTTTGCGCTTGCGGCACCGAGCGGTTGCCCCAGAGACATCTTTTCGAGTGTGACTTTGCCGATACCGCGCGGCGGTACTCCGATGATGCGCGCGAGGTCGCTCTTGCCTTTCGGATTCTGCGCCGCGCGCAGGTAGGAGAGCACGTCTTTCACCTCTTTGCGTTCGAAGAACCGGGTGCCCAGGACCCGGTATGGCAATCCCGCATGTAGAAGCGCCTCTTCGAGCACGCGCGACTGGGAGTTTTCCCGGTACAAGACCGCAATCTCTTGTGGAGGCACGCCCCGTTCGATGAGTAGGGCGGCACGCTCTGCGACGAACCATGCCTCGTACCGTTCGTCCAAGGCGCCGTGCATCGTGATTGGCTCGCCCGTTTCGTTCTCGCTGAAGAGTGTTTTGGGGATGCGGTTCGTATTCTTCTCAATGACCGCGTTCGCCGCAGCAATGATAGTGCGCGTGGAACGGTAATTCTGTTCGAGCCGTACCACTTTTACATCGGGAAACAAACGCTCAAAAGAAAGGAGATTCTCTATCTCCGCTTGCCTCCATGTGTAAATGCACTGGTCGAGGTCGCCCACGACGCACATGTTGCCCCTCTCCCCGCTCAAAAGTTTCATCAGTTCGTACTGCACGCTGCTCGTATCCTGATATTCGTCAACGATGAGGTAGCGCCACCGGTTTTGCAAAAGCGAGAGCGTCTTTGGCGACTCGCGCACGAGACTGAGCGTGCGCACAAGGAGGTCGTCAAAGTCGAGACTGTCTTCCGCGGAGAGCGCTTGCTCGTACCGCTCCCATATCTGCGCCACGGCCCGTTCGAGCCGGGTCGAGGCGCGTTCCCGGTATTCTCCGAGCGACTTACCCCCACCCCTCTCTCGCGAAATAGCTCCGAGCATCTGTCGCGGTGTCCATTCTTCCGTATCAAGCCGCTTGAGCTCGGCTTTTACGGCGCGCAGGCTGTCGTCGCGGTCCCAAATACTGAAGCTGCGGGGTACGCCGACTTCTTCGTGGAACTCCCGTAGGAGCCGAACGCCCAAGGAGTGAAAAGTGGCGACCAAAGGCAAACCACCGGCTTTGCCCTGGAGCAGATTCCGCACACGGTCGCGCATCTCACCAGCCGCCTTGTTGGTGAAGGTGACCGCAAGTATTGACGAGGCCGGGATACCCTCCTCTATTAGATGTGCGATACGGTGCACTATTGTCTTCGTTTTGCCAGCGCCAGCGCCCGCCACGATTAAAAGGGGCCCGTTGATGTGCAAAACAGCCTCTTTTTGAGCCGTATTGAGGCCTTCGAGATAATTCACTCAGGCACTATATCATAGAGCGTCCAAGCTATTGACAGAACAGTTATCCCCTGTTACGGTATTTGCCTAGTTGACGTCACGACCCATGAAGGTACAGTGAACGCAACGGTGGCACCGCCGTACCAATCCCGAGGCTAGGTCTCCAGGAAAGCGAGATTTAAAGCCAAATTCCAGACCACTTCCTTGTGCCATCGCTTAATGCGGCTTATCGTCTAGCTATATCAGGGAGGGGCAAAAGCAGTTCCCTTTTCCGAGTGGAAGCAGATGAAAAGTCCGTCGGAAACGGCTTATACAGTTAAGAAAAAATAGGGATTCGCGAACGGGTTCGGCACACCCGCGGGCGATGAAATACACATCATTAAGATCCGCTCGCCCGGCGGCTACTCTCATATCTCTCCTGCTCGTCCTTGGAGCCCTCATGCCCGCCTCCGCGCGGGCAAGTATGTTGGGGGATTTCGTTGCGGTCATCATGCGCGCCCCCGAGAAGCAGAACGAAGTATCGTACGGCGGCGGCAACCTCCAGACCATGGCCCTTCCGAAACCGGCGATGAACGTTGATCCGACGGCCGGAAAAGGCGGCGGGGACATCACGATTGTTGACGATTCCGCTCTCATGCCGTCGGAAGGTCCTTCGGGCACCATTGCTGATATTGAAAAGCCGAAGAACCCGATGATAAGCGTCTACGTCGTGCGCGAAGGCGATACGCTGAGCGGTATCGCCAAACTTTTCAGTGTATCTCCAAACACCATTCTTTGGGCGAACGACCTTACCCGGGCTTCAACACTCCGGGTTGGGCAAATGCTGACCATCCTTCCCGTGACAAGCGTCCGGTATACGGTGAAGAAGGGTGATACCTTGGCGTCGATAGCCAAGCGTTATAGCGCTGATCCGATAGAGATCGGCACCTACAACGGCATTGACGACGCGAGCCTCGCATCCGGGACGGAGATACTCATCCCGAACGGTGAAATAGCCCCCCCCGCGCCGGTATCTTCTGGCGCATCGGGCTTGCCTGGTAAACCCACGCCAGGTGGCATCTTGTATGCGACACTCAAGTCACAGGCGGGTACGACGGCACAAGTTTCCTACTACATAGTTCCTCTCGCCCGCTACGTAAAGACGCAAGGTATCCACGGATACAACGGGGTAGATCTCGCTGCACCCACAGGCACGCCCATCGTCGCGGCTGCCGAAGGTGACGTCCTCATCGCCAAGGGTAGCGGTTGGAATGCCGGCTATGGCAACTACGTTGTCATTCAGCACGGCAACGGAAGCCAAACGCTCTACGCGCACCAGTCCAAGGTTGCCGTGGTGCCCGGGCAACACGTACAGCAAGGGCAGGTTATCGGCTATGTCGGCTCGACCGGCAAATCGACCGGCCCGCATGTCCACTTCGAAATACGTAATGGTATACGGAACCCGTTCTAATGATACTGGTATGAACAATCTTCTCGTTACCATCAGCTACCTCATACGTTTTCTCGTGTAGCAGCGTCGCAATTTGCGTTCCACACTCCGCGATGCGCCGCGGGGAGTGGTGTGAACTCATTTCTGCGCTTGTACTCTGTTTGGAGAGATGATAGATTAAGGTAGTTGTGTTAACGATGGATGTCATAGTTGATCTCCAGTACGGGGATTGCGGGAAAGGCAAAGTTGCCCACTATTTAAGCCATAAAAACTCCTATACCCACGTACTCCGCTACAACGGCGGCTGCAATGCGGGCCACACGATTTTTCATAAAGGCAAAAAATTCGTCACCCACCACATTCCGGCGGGCGTTTTCTTCGGCGTAAAATCCGTCATCGGCTCGGGATGCGTGCTCGACCCCGACCAATTTTTCCGCGAGATACAAATGCTCAAAAAGGGCGGCGTCTCTACCAAAGGAAAGATATTTATTGCGAATAATACGCACGTCATCACCGATGCGCACAAGAATGAGGATAAGCAGCGCGGCGGAAAAATAGGCACGACGGGCCGCGGCAACGGCCCCG
>Ga0154970_114_pt1 | contig 28216 bp, 31 predicted proteins | sample RifCSPhighO2_01_FD_105938 | JGI IMG/M metagenome (GOLD analysis project Ga0154970, IMG submission 105938) | Candidatus Kaiserbacteria bacterium RIFCSPHIGHO2_01_FULL_55_37 | reverse complement strand
CATAATACGGGCCGTATGGCTCTCGAATTTTTCGCCAAGCAGATGCAATTCGGCGATTGGAAGGTAGATAACAAATCAAAATCGCACGTCGCAAGCGGGATGATAGGCAAAACGGCCGTCGTGCTGGTTGCGCCCGATACCTTTATGAACAAATCCGGCGCGGCAGTACTCAAATTCGTCAAAAGTCAGAAGGCCGCCGAGCGCATGGTTGTGATTTACGACGACCTCGACCTTCCGCTCGGCGGACTCAAGCTCTCATTCAATAGAGGAAGCGGCGGGCACCGGGGAGTCGAGTCCATTATGAAAGCGGTAAAGACCAAAAAATTCACGCGTGTGCGCGTGGGCGTCTCGCCGGAAACTCCCGGAGGCAAGCTCAAGAAGCCGCAAGGCGAAGACGATGTCGTCAAGTTCATTCTTTCGAAGTTCTCCTCCAAAGGAGGATCCGCCTCCGGCGGAAAGCCGTCGGAAATGGACGAGATGAGGAAAGTCTTCAAGAAAGTAGCTGGTGCGCTCGAAGCGACCGTCGCCGACGGGCCCCAGATAGCGATGAACCGATTCAATTGACCCGATTCTTTAGATGTGATTAGCTATCCGCCGGAAGGGAGTATTCGGAGTTTGGAAATTCACAACCTTGGGGGTCTTGTTATGAATAAAAGTAGCGCGACTTGTTTTAGAGCAGGTCAACGCGTCAGACTCAATGAGCTTGGCCGGAACGCGTCGCTCGGGGCCAAGGGTGAGGTTTGGTTAATCGGCGACGCCATCTCAGCACCTGACCACCCTGTTCACCCCGAACGCTATGTTCTCGACCCGCCACACGCCATCGGTCCGGTCTCCGGAATGTTTCTGGAATCGGCAGAGTGAGGTGCGCGCATGAAGTTAAAACGAAAAAGGACCCGACCTCGGTTGAGAGGAAGGGCCCTTCGTTTTTAACGCTTTCTAAACAGCCGGTTTCAATGTCATGCGGCGGTCTTTCGGTTCGAAGAAGGTGATAGTGAACGGATACACCTTGCCGAGTTCCAATTTCGCGCGAAGGTCTTCCTCGTTGGCGAATTCGGAAATGTGCACCAAGCCCGCGACGCCTTCTTCGATAGAAGCGAGTGCGCCGTGTTTGTTGTATTTGATGACGACGGCTTCCACGCGCTGGTCTTTCTTGTATTTTGCGCCGACTGCTTTCCACGGGTCGTCGAGAAGCGCTTTGATAGAGAGGGAAACTTTGTCGTCCTTTATCTCGATGACCTTCACCTTGACCGCGTCGCCGACTTTGTAACGAGTCTTCGGATTTTCGACGAGCGCCCAGTCCATTTCCGAGATGTGCACGAGGCCCTCAAGACCTTCTTCTATTTTCACGAAGACACCGAACTCCGTCGCGCCCGTGACGATACCGTCGAGTACGTCGCCCGTGTGGTACTTCTCGACGAGCGATGCGCGTTCGGTCGTGCCCGCGCCTTTTTCGCTGAAGATGAGTTTCTGCTCCTTCGGGCTCGCGGTGATGACCATGACCTCGACTTTCGTGCCCACCATTTTCTTAAGCTCGACGAAAATCTTTTCCTTATCACCGTCGGGTACGCGGGGGTAGTGCGCGGGGGAGAGCTGCGAGGCAGGCAAGAATCCCGCGAGGCCGTTCCAGTTGATGATGAGTCCGCCCTTGTTCGCATCCACGACGGGCAGCTCGAAGACCGTCTTCTTTTGCATCGCCTGCTCGGCTTCGTTCCAGATGACAGCCTGACGCGCTTCGCGCAGCGACAATTCGATGTAGCCCTCGGAGTTGTCCATCCCCACGACCTTCGCGGTGACGGTGTCGCCGATGTTTACGTTCTTCAATGCCTCACGTGCGGAGAGGTATTCGCGGCCGTAGATGATACCCGTGCCGTACGGCGCAAGGTCGATAAAGACGCGTGCACGACCGATGGCGACCACCGGGCCCTCGACGACGTCATCCATGACCGGCGGCGTACCTGCGGAAGCCATGAGTTCCGCCATCGGGCCCTGCTTTTCCGGCACTACCTCGACTTCGTTATTCTCCTCACTTCCAACAACCTTCTTATCCTCCTCAGTTTCTGAGTTCATTTTGTATTACGTTTGGTGCCCCGTTTCTTGCGCTACCGTGTCTGTCGGAAGCAGGGTATGAACCATCCGCTCTACTATTAATAAAACGTCCGCCGAGTATATTGCATGAACACCCAAAAGTCAAAATTCAAAGGATATAAAAGGGTTGGGAGGTGCCGCCGAAGCTAAGCACCCCCCGTCAGCGCTCCCGCAGGTGTTGACTCGCGAATCAACAAGACCCTGAGATGCTGGTTGTCAGCTCCTGTCGGAACCGATCAAGCAATTTTGAAACCCCGCTCTCGCGGTTGAGGCACCGACTTTGGCGCAACATATGGTCGAAAGATCTCCGAATCCTCTGATGAAGCATGATCAATGCATCTCTTTGGATCCGTTTCTATAGCACCTCCTATTGCTGTTGATCGTGACTTGGCATTGCTGCCTCATCCGCGCTCATTCACAACTTATTCGGTTTGTTCATCTTCTGACCTCCCTTCTAAGCTGAGACTTTCGGTGTCAGCCCGGTGGCGTCATTTTCGTAGACCCCCCTTCATAGGATCGCCATGCTTGCACCGTACGTAGGCGAAGCACGACTTATCGCTAAGCTACTCCTTCGCGATGTATCCGTCAATGACGGGCTGTGAAAAGGATTTTATGTAAAAACCCCCGGCGGTTGCCCGCCGGGGATTCATCAATGAGCGCTATGCGCTCCTTGGAATAGCGGCATCAGCCAGCGCCGACGCCGAGAGCGTGACGCTTGATGTGCTTGTAGGACGTTGCCGGCTGCTTGGCGCGATCGATGACGGTATTCAGCTCGAACTTGACCGTCCGCACCTTCATCGCCGCTTCGAAGCCGACCGTGCTTGGCAGAATCGCCGCCCACAGCCCACCAGTTGTTGCCTTCTTGGTGTCGCCAGCCTTCTTGTCGCCGGCGATGGTCAAGGTCTTCAGCGCGGTACCGACCTGCGTGGTGTCGAAGAACGACTTATCCTGCAGCGCGGTGCTCTTCAGCGCGTCGATTTTCAACGTTGGACCGGCCTGGCCTGTGCTGAAAGTCGACGGAGCAAGCGTGATGCCCGAGACCCGGAGATCGGTCGCCTGCGCACTGGTAGTGGCGATGGCTGAGGTCACGATAATCGCGGCCGTTGCCATCAATATCATTCTCAGTTTCGTCATTTCGCTTCTTCCCTCCTAGTTTCTTTCCATTGGAAGGATTGTAGTAAAGAACCGGCCAAGGTGGCCGGTGGCCGCCCTGGGAAAGATCAAGCAAGGCAGCTACTCGCAGTATGGATTCCATGAAGACGACGTCAAGGACACCCTGTGTCCTTTAGGGGACAGCAAAAAATGCTATAATGGCCTCACCCCAGTAGCGAAACTCTCAACAATCTCTCTTGTCAAATGAAAATTACGTATGCATCACATGGGTAACTACTCCGTTCATTCGTTGAGTTTGCTACGGGGTATAAGATTTTCTAAACTCGTTACACTCGTTAACAAAATCTAATATGATTCTTACTTTTCACGAAGGCGCATGCGTGCGGGCGAGCGCGGGGGACACCACGGTCGTCTTCGGGCCCGTCTCCAAGAAGTCCAAAAATTTCAAACCGACCAATTTCGGCGCTGACGTCGCGTTCATCTCATTCAATCACCCCGACATGAACGGCTCCGAGGAGGCGGCGCGCGGAGAAAGACAGCCGTTCGTCATTTCGGGACCGGGGGAGTATGAAGTGAAGGACATGACCATCGCCGGATTCCCCTCGGGCTCTAAATACGGCAACGAACCCCGCATCAACACCATCTACTACGTCCACTTCGACGGCATGTCCATCCTCTATCTCGGCGCACTCGGCGATCTCGATTTACCGGGCGATGTGCTTGAAATGGATTCGCCCGACGTGCTCATCATTCCCATCGGCGGTAACGGCGCGCTTACGGCCGCCGAGGCGCAGAAGCTCGCCGTGAAGCTCGAAGCGAAAATAATCATCCCCATACTCTACGACGACAAATCGCTCAAGCAATTTTTGAAAGAGGCGGGCGAAGAGGGGGTGAAGCCGGTGGACAAGCTCACCATCAAGCCGCGCGACGTCGCCGGCAAAGAAAACGAAGTAGTTGTGCTGGCTAGTTAGTAGTACATAGTGCGTAGAGCGTAGTAAAATGCGGAGATGCGCCATGTGCTTGCTATAGGCTACGCACTACGCACTACCAACTGACTTATGGTCGTCCAGAAAGCTATCGACAATCTCAAGGAGGGCCCGAAGGACGACAAAGTCGCCGTCGCAAGCGGCATCGCGATATCGGTCGTCGTCGTCCTCCTCGCGGCCTGGGCGATTTTTTTCTTCCGCAACATCCAAAAGAATTCAGAACAGCTTAATCTGAGCGGGGGAGCGCAGGACGAATTTAATTTTTCGAGCGTCAAAGATGCGCAGGAGCAGTTGAAGCAGCAATTTTCCAATTCTACCCAAGACCTTGAGCAGCTCCGCAACGACGCCGTTTCAAATCAGATACAAGTTCAACAGCAAACCGGAGTACAGGAGACGCAGGGCGGGGGACCCGACCAATTCGGCACCCAGTAATCAGGCTATTATTGAGCCGTTTTTGACTGGATTTCATACTTCATTTCTGCTACAATTAGTCGAACATGGCACGCGGAAAAGATGAGGAAAAACAGCCTGTAGTAGCGCGACCCGAAGGGGTCCGCGCTCGTTCTATCTCGACCGAAATGCGCGAGTCGTACCTAGACTACGCGATGTCCGTCATCACAGCACGCGCGCTTCCTGATGTGCGCGACGGGCTCAAGCCGGTGCATCGCCGCATTCTTTTTGCAATGCAGGAGGCCGGGCTCACCGTCTCGGCCAAGACCCGCAAGTCTGCGACCGTCGTCGGTGATGTGCTCGGTAAATACCACCCGCACGGCGATGCCTCCGTCTACGACGCGATGGTGAAGATGGCCCAGGATTTCACGATGCGTTACCCGCTCATCATCGGCCAAGGCAACTTTGGTTCGATAGACGGCGACGGCGCCGCCGCATACCGGTACACAGAAGCAAAGATGTCGCGACTTGCCGGAGAGATGATGCGCGATATCGAAAAAGAAACGGTGGACTACGCACCCAATTATGACAACACCAAACAGGAGCCGACCGTCCTGCCGTCGGCGACCCCGAATCTTCTTTTGAACGGCACGCTCGGTATCGCCGTCGGTATGGCGACCAACATTCCGCCGCACAACCTCCGCGAAGTCGGGGAAGCGACCATTCACCTTATTGAAAATCCGGACGCCACGACGGAAGACCTTTTGAAATTCGTACAAGGACCCGATTTCCCGACGGGCTGTATCGCGTTCAATCAGACCGACATCAGACACGCATACACGACCGGCCGGGGAGGTGTCGTCGTACGCGGCGACGCGGAAATAGCGGAAGGCAAGAAGGGCGATTATCAGATAGTCGTTACTTCGATACCGTTCCGGGTAAACAAGTCCGACCTTCTCACCAAAATCGCCGACCTCGTTCACGAGAAAAAACTCGAAGGCATCCGCGACATTCGCGATGAGTCCACCAAAGACATCCGCGTCGTCATCGAATTGAAGAACAACGCGAACGCGCAGACGGTCCTCAATTATCTCTACAAGCACACGCAGCTCGAAGAGACCTTCCATTACAACGTCGTGGCGCTCGTAGACGGCGTGCCGCAGACGCTTTCGCTCAAAGCGCTGCTTGAATACTTTATCGCCCACCGCAAAGAGGTGGTTACACGCCGCACCAGATACGACCTCAAGGTCGCGCAGGCGCGTGAGCACATCCTCCTCGGTCTCAAGAAAGCGCTCGACCACATCGACGAAATAATCAAGCTCATCAAGAAGTCCAAAGACGTGGACGATGCCCGTGCGCAGTTGATGAAGGCGTTCAAATTCTCGGAGCCGCAGGCCAATGCGATTCTCGACATGCGCCTGCAAAAGCTTGCAGGTCTCGAACGAAAAAAGATTGAAGACGAATTGAAAGCGGTACAAGCGCTCATCGAAGAATTGACCGCGCTTTTGAAGAGCGAAAAGAAGCTCATGGAGCTCATCAAGAAAGAACTCCGCGAAGTTGTCGAAAAGTACGGTGACGACCGCCGCACGAAAATCGTGAAGCGCGGTGCGACTATACTTTCAGCCGAAGACCTCATCGCGGACGAGGATTCGGTGCTGGTACTCACTCAGGGCGGTTATATCAAGCGCACGAATCCGGGCGAGTACCGCAGACAAAAGCGCGGCGGTGTCGGCGTCGTGGACCTCGATACCAAGGAGGAGGATTTCGTCACACAGTTCCTCACCGCAAGTGCGCACTCGGACCTGCTTTTCTTCTCGGACCGCGGCAAAGTCTACCAGTTGAAAATGTACGATTTGCCGGAGGGACGACGTGCGACCAAGGGCAAATCCATCATGAATTTCATTTCGCTTGAGCAGGGCGAACAGATCACCTCCATCCTCGCGATGCCGAAAGAGAAGAAAGCGGTCGAAGGTCTTTCGCTCCTCATGGCTACGCGGGACGGCACGGTCAAACGCGTGGCCGCATCGCAATTTCACGAAGTGCGCCGCAGCGGACTCATCGCAATCTCGCTCGACAAGGGCGACGCGCTCATTTCCGCGCAATTCGTGTACCCCGGTGACGATGCGATGCTAGTCACGTCCAAAGGGCAGGCAATCCGGTTTGCGACAAAGGACGTGCGCGAGATGGGACGCCAGGCGGCGGGTGTCCGCGGTATGAAGTTGGGTGGCGGAGACTCCATCGTCGGCGCGGGCGTTGTGCCGAAGGGGGTGAAAGACGCCGAGCTCCTCGTGCTCTCTTCGACCGGTTACGGCAAAAAGACCAGGCTTACCGAATACAAGACACAGGGGCGCGGGGGAAGTGGCATCAAGACGATGTCTATTACGCCGAAGACCAAACAGCTCGTCGGCGCGGCAGTCGTTCTCGCGAAAGGCGGCGAGCTTGTCGCAATGTCCAAGAAAAGCCAGACCATCCGCACGGGACTCGATGAGATTCCAACTTTGAGCCGCGCCACGCAGGGCGTGCGCGTCATGAAAATGCGCGAAGGGGATTCAGTAGCGTCGTTCGTCGTCTTCGAAGCAGAGAGCGAAACTGGATGAATCCAGTATGAGGAGCGAACCACGAGATACGGACGCGCAAAGACCTTCCGACAAAGACAGTTATAAGCGTTTCAGCGATTTTGATGCAAAAACTCTTGCGGGGGATGCGACCGGCGAAGGACAGAGGATTCTCGAAATTTGTAAAAGGTATAGCTTCCAGTTTCCGGCAGAGGTGCCATTGACGAGGATTGCGGCGAAATACGTCCAGATGCGGGAAGGAAATGCGTTACGCATACTACCCCCTGAGACCTTCGAAAAGTTTTCAGAGAGAAGTTCTCACATTGAGTTTAGGCTCGCGCGCGAGTGGTTGGACAAGGTGTATTTCTTACAGCGTGCCCTCGACGAAGCCTTTGCCGCAGGCACGATAGACCAAGAAACGGTTGACCAGGTCCAGCGTGATATTGGCATTCTGGACATTGAGGCAGTATTCAAGTTTCTGTTGGATGAGCATGGTGTCGCCGTCAAGATTCCAAGGACAGGAACAGATACGAACTGGTAGAGGCAGGAAAATTTGTAAATTTGGGTTTTGTGACTTAATGACATCGTAAGTCGTTATGGATTACTCAAGAAGAAGCTGGACCGGGAGTTCGGAGTGGCCGGTACCTGAATAATCAGAAATATGCTTCTTAAATCTCGCGGGCGTTTCGCCGAAGAGATCGGTCGTTAGTATCGATGGGAAATTCTTCTGTCCACAGTAATCCGAATAACTACTCCAGCGGTATTTCATGAGCCAATCGTGTGCATGTGCAGGATTCTGTATTGCCCGCGACCGCCAGTCCCGTCCTTTTTGGAGGTAATCAAGCGGATTGAAGTGCACGTAGTTGATAATATGCAGAAAATAGGCTTCGGAGTTAACGTGGATTTTTTTCGTCCGCCCCTGGAACAGGTAGCCGCTCCGGTCGTAGCGCTTGTTAAAGTACTTTGCGTACCCGATGTTTAGCTTCCGGATAAACATTGAGATGCCGTTTTCTACGCGTTCGGAAAGGAGGAGGTGATAGTGGTTCCTCATCAGGCACCATCCGTGTAGGTTAACAAGGCGTTTCCCCTCATAACGACTTACGATGTCGTTATGGTCTTGTTCGATTAGGTATGTCGTGTTGTTTGCCGGCGTCGATGTGTTGAACAAGCCAAGTCCGTGAACAAATCGAAATCGATCGCGATCATCAAGGAAGATGTTTCTTTTTTCGACGCCTCTGTTAAGTACGTGGTATAGCTCCATGAGATAAGTATATCCCCATAACGACTTACGATGTCGTTATATGTGCATAAAAGTTCAACGGAAGCGCCGGGAATCCGCTATACTGTATGCGATGTCTACAGATACTCCACTCAAGACGGAAGGTTTTGCGCATCCTAAGCGCAACGTCGCAGCGCTCGGCATTGAGCCGGGAATGTCGGTTGCCGATTTTGGTTCGGGCAGCGGCATTTACGTACTCCATATCGCGGAAGCGCTTGAGCACTCGGGACGTGTCTATGCGATAGATGTGCAGCGTGACCTTTTGCAGCGTGTGAAAAATGAGGCACAGCGGCGCGGATTCAAAAATGTCGATGTGATTTGGACGGACCTTGAACGACCCGGCTCTTCCAAAATTGCGGACCAGAAGCTCGACCTCGTACTTATCTCGAACCTCCTGTTCCAAATTGAAAACAAAGCCGCAGTGCTCGCCGAGGCGTGGAGGGTGCTCAAGCCCACGGGAAAACTTGCTATCATTGATTGGTCGGATTCTTTCGGCGGTATGGGACCGCAGAAACGGGATGTTGTGACGAAGGAGTCCGCGCAGAAGCTCGCGCGGGAGAACGGATTCGAATTACTGCGTGAATTTTCGGCCGGTGCGCATCACTATGGATTGATATTCCGGCTAGTCCCACAAAAAAAGCCATGAAGAAACTATCGATGTTCCAAATGACATTGCTCGTCGTCTTCGGCGGACTCGCCATCGCCGGCGTTCTTATATTTGCTCTCGCGGTAGGCGGCGGGCAGAGCAACACGATAGGAGCGGTGAAGATATGGGGTACGCTCGACCAGAACGCCTTCTCCACAGTGCTTCGCCAAGCCGCCGAGAACAACGCACAGTTGAGCCAGGTGACGTACGAACAGAAAGACGCCGCGACGTTCGAGGAGAACCTTACGAACGCACTTGCGAGCGGAACCGGCCCCGATCTTTTCTTGATGCGGGCGGACTACGCATACATGGATGCCGGCAAAGTGACCATTATTCCCTTTTCCGCATTGTCGCAAACGCAATTTGAAAGCACGTTCGCCGAGGCGGCACGGCCGTTCCTCGCGCAGAACGGTGTCATTGCCGTGCCGCTTCTTGCCGACCCTCTCGTCTTGTACTGGAACAAAGATATGCTCGCTTCCGCCGGATACGCTCAACCACCGAAATATTGGTACGAACTCTTTGATGTTGCGCAAAAAATCAGCAAGCGCGACGACACCGGTTCCATCGTCAAATCTGCGATTGCACTCGGTGAGTACAGGAACGTAACGAATGCCAAAGATATTATTGCGACCCTCATACTGCAGGCCGGAGGGGATATCACTTCGTACGACAACACCGGTCGCCTGACACCGGCGCTCGCACCGCGGGCCGGAGTGGCGTCGGTACAATCAACGGCTTCCGCGTTGCGTTACTATACTGAATTCGCGGACCCCTCCAAGAACGATTACTCCTGGAACCGCTCGCTTCCGGAATCCCAAAAGTCGTTCACTTCGGGCGATACGGCGCTCTATATCGGGCACGCAAGCGAACTTGCGCGCATCACGGCCATGAACCCCAATCTCAACTTCTCCGTGGCACCGTTGCCGCAGATCAACTCATCGCAGAACGCCGTTAATACCGCGCGTGTATGGGGATTGGCGGCTTCCCGTTCGGGCAAGAATCCCGGCGGCGCTATCACAGCGGCGTTCCTGCTTGTTTCGATCGATACCGCCGGCCCGCTCTCGACCGCGCTGGGTATTCCGAGCGCGCGGCGCGACATTCTGAACAAACCCACACAAGGCAACGACGACTTCTTCAACAAACAGGCCATACTTGCGCACGCATGGTTGGACCCCGACCCTGATAAGACAGCCGTGCTTTTTCAGGCTATGATTGAAAACGTAACAAGCGGCGCGTTGCTTGTTGCAGAGGCTGTGCAACGCGCTGACCAGGAGATGGCACATATCTTAGGACTATGAGTAAAACTGATGCTCTGAAATCATCCCCACGCCTTGTATCCAGGGCCATTGTGTCAATTTGTCTAGTGGTGCTCTCGCCCCTTGTCGCATCCGCGGCCACTTGTACGGACGGGCTCTGCAATCCTCTCAACTCCAGTTTCAGTTCTATTCCGGCGTTCATTGCCGGCGCTCTGAAAGTTCTCGTCATAGTCGCGCTGCCGATAATCGCGCTTTTTATCGTGATATCCGGATTCATGTTCGTGTTCGCGCTCGGCAACGAGGGCAAGCTCACCAAGGCAAAGGAGAATTTCGTGTACGTCATCATAGGGGCGCTCCTCATCCTCGGTGCATGGGTCATTGCGACACTCATCGGCGGCACGGTGACACAGATCGTAGGTAACTGATATGGCACTTTCCCGCTTCGCTCTCGCTCTCGTTCTTCTCGCGGCGCCGACGGTGGCGTCCGCCGCGGCTCCGCGTACCTTTCTCGACCTTTCCAATGTGGTGGTCGTCATACTCAACAATGCGACCGCGGTCCTCGTGGTTGCAGGTATCGTCGTCTATTTCTACGGTGTATCGACCAATATTTTGAACTTCAGCGACGAGGCGGGAGAAAAACTCAAAGCGTACTTTTTCTGGGGCATTATCGTTTTGTTCGTCATGGTTTCCATCTGGGGCATCTTGCGGCTTCTGCAGAACACGATCTTTGGCGGCAGTAGTGCCAATCCGACGACAGGAAGCTCCGTGCAAAACACTTCTTCCGACCCCTTTAATGCGCCGCGATTCGGCGGCGAGTAGCCCGCTCTCATATGCCCCGCAGTGAAATGTGCCGTCGGCGGGCATGTATAATGAACATCACTATGCGACTATCCGAAGTGCTTCTCGGTGTAAGGATTACCAATCTCGCCGCGCGCCGTGCGCGCAACGGCACATTCTACTGACGGGGTATGCGAACTCCGATTCTTCTTTCACGCATTTTGGTGCCTCTCACGCTTATGCTGCCCGCACTAGCAGGCGCGGCGAATTCCGTCACGAAGGCTTTGGGGGTCTTCAACGTGTTCGTCGGGCTCATGCTCACCGCGGCGCTCTTGATATACGGTGTCGGATTCGTCGTGTGGCTCGTGCGTCTCGGGACCTGGCCCACGTACCGTACCGAAGGGATAAAGATAATGGAATGGGCGGTCGTTGTCCTTTTCGTTTTGGTAGTGCTTTTGGCTATCGTTCAATTTCTTCAATACCATCCGCGTCAGGCGGGCATCGTCGGGTCTTTCATCGTGGCTATCCTCATCGTGTGGATGATTGTGTATCTGGCCACTCACTCAGGCGGGGGGAAGAAAAAGGATGAGGGCGGCGGGCCCGAACACTAAAGCTCTCATTGGTAGTACTTTCTGCGCCCACACGTGCCTGACCCTTCTCGACTTTTGGCCCGCGCCTGCTGGCGCGTGCCTGACCCGCCTCGTATCTGCCTTCGGCAGACACTCGGCCCCTGAGGGCGCCTCGCGGCGGTGTCAGGCGCCCTCTTCGGGCGGGGTCACGACAGTCTTATCCACACAAAACGATTGTGCGGATAAGACTTTACCTATACCATTGAGGTACTTAGATATTAGCTAAATATATAGCCCTAATCTTCATATTATGCGGAAAATAATCGGTTCCTCGTTCCTCGCAGCGGCAACTGTGGCGCTTCCGGCACTCGCAAGTGCTGCGACGCTGCTCGATACACTTGCCCTTTTCAACACGTTCTTGAATGCGATGATAGGTCTCTTTATCACGCTCGCCATCGTCGTCTTTTTCTGGGGCCTCATCAAGTACCTCATGCACGCGGGCGAAGAGGCATCTGAAGGTTTGTCTATCATGTTCTACGGTGTTATTGCGATATTCGTCATGGTTTCCATCTGGGGCATCATCCGCCTGCTACAGAGCACCTTCAAAGTGACCTCTACTGACCCGGTCATTCCGAAAGGCATTCAGATCAACACCGGCGTCGGCGGATTCTAATGGGGCGTCTCTGTTATGGAACGTAAGGCGCATTAAGCAACGCCTCTGTCTATGCCCAGTAGTACAAGTTTGGAATTGCTTTGGTTGTGGCATACAGGAGTACGGAGGGCATATTTTATTGTATAGTTTATCATGTAGTCCTTGTCGCGATTAATAGCAGCAAGAACTATTCGAAATTACACTAACCGGGTATGGATGCAGCAGCGAACATAATGGGCCGGTTCACGACTTACATCATCGATCCGGCAATTCTTGTCGTGTTCGCTGCAGGTTTTTTCCTCTTCATCTACGGGCTTGTGGAGTTTCTCTGGAATTTGAACGAGGGGGGAGAAAATAAGGAGGGGAAACAGCACATGATGTGGGGAATCGTCGGCATGCTCATCATGATATCCGTCTACGGCATCCTCGATTTGCTCGACAACACCTTCGGTCTCGATTTCCGCAATCCGGACGTCTCGCGCGCCAATAATATAATTTTGCCCGGGAATTTCTTTAGCAACTGAGCCTAATCAGTGGGCGGGGAGGGACTTGCACCCTCACGCCTTGCGGCACAAGGTCCTAAGCCTTGCGTGTATTCTATTTCACCACCCGCCCATCTTTGACACAATAGACCGCTTCCTTTTTAACGATGGAAGCGACTTCTTATAGTACATGCTCTTGATAATTTTCATAGAGTCTGCCTTCCCGAACGAGAGCGTATACACAGATTTTCTCCGGGCGTGGTATGTATATCCACCCTCCACCTTACATTCATTTCTTATGCTCCGGTGAATCCAAACAAGAAAATCAAGGCTTGCCGATACAAGTCTTACCCGCAGTTGCGGGAGCCGACTTTCCGGATGGCGAGAAATGCTTATACTACCGTCTCCGTCGATGCAGCCGCGCAAGAAATCTCGGAAAAACAGAGACGGGATGTCCACGGCCTTCAGTATTTTTGATTTCGCTGGCATCAACCCTATCGAAATTAGGAATTCGTAGAAATTAATGTCTCCGAACTGGAATACAAAGTATTTCTTGTCATTTGAATAACCGCGTGCTTTTTTACCGATTTTATTTTCAAGACGGAGGAGTTTTTTCACGGTCTGCACCATTTCCTCATCTTTTGAAGTTATGTTGATGTGTCTCCCATCGGGGGATAGGTTGCCGTCGGTAGCGATAATTCCAACTACATAGGCTAACCCTGGCGACCAAGCGGTGTCGACTTTTGATTGACGCTTCATTACCCTAAATTATGCTATGACACATAGCGTCTGCCAAACAGAAAGGTGTAGATAGCGCGCACAGTTCTCAAAAAGTATTCTTAGTGTAGAATCCCTGTATCCGCCTGCATGTTTGTACAGACGGATTCGCTGGGGAGTTGTGCAAGTCAGACCTGCACAAGAGTCCTTGTTACCGCCTATAGCTCAGCTGGTAGAGCAACTGCCTCTTAAGCAGTGGGTCCCTGGTTCGAATCCAGGTGGGCGGACTAAGTTAGATTTTTTGGAGCCACGGATACTACCTAACAAAACCGATGAACAAATCGGCCAGTTGGCGTAGGGTGTATTCCTGATCCGTGCTTATTTTGTAAAGCCAAATACAGAATACTGAAGCTGCGGCAACCGCTATAATTTTCAGCGCTTTTCCTGATTCCGTTTTCTTGAATTCTTCTAGAGCAAATTTCAGCTGCTGTTTATCTTCGTAGACTTCTGCGAACCGCCTTAAATCATCCGTAAGAGTGATGTGCGGGTTTATTTTTTTGAGGGCGTAAATAATCCCCAAAGACTGCTCGAACTCAAAGGCTTGTGTAGGAACTGAGTGGTTCGTGCCATCGATCAGTTTGATATCCAGGGAAATGTTTCTAAAATTGCGGTGGGAGGTGATGCTTTCAATTGTCGATACTTCAATTGGTTTGTAGGGTATCAGTAAAAAGCTAGACAGGATGAGCTTCTCTTCCTGGATTTTAACTACATTTCTGAATGTCATGTAGAAAAAGGCGACGATGGGGGCTGCCAGTGCAATGGCAAATGCCACGGGAGTTTCTTCGTTCGTAGGATTTGAAAAAACCCAAAGGATAGGTATTGACCATATGCCTATGACTATTGCCGCCAGGGCTAATTTTGAGGAGAGAGGGGCTCGGATAGTCATCCCGTGATCCATGTTCTTATTTTCGCACGATGCAAAGGGGAGTCTGTTCCGTCGATTGGCCGAGCGGATTATCTTTGACCACCGCTTTACAGAATGCGTCGGTAACGGCTGAATTTGATTTGCCGAGTACTGCGGCGCCGAGGTCATTGGCGTCTATGATGACCACATCACAGCCGAGCGCCTCGCTCAGCTCTTTGGCGACCTTCTGGGGCTTGGCAGGCCCCAGCTTCGCGTAGTCATTGTAGGGCGGCAGGGTGTAGTCACACGGGCCGTCTATTGCGTTGATGTTGTTGCCGACGACACGGTAGAAGACTCCCTTCATGCCGAACGGTTTTGTGAGTACGGCGGCCAAGGCTCCCACGAGTATGCGCAATGCACCCGCCTCTCTGATGGCGAGTTCCATCGTCCACGGGCTTCCGAGTCCGATACCGTACGGGGATTTGTGTACGAATTTCACGAGCAGCTTCGCGAGCCACGACGGATGAATGTCTTTAATGGGATACGCCCGGCCTTGGCTGATGGCAACGATGCGTTCGCTGATGAAAAGAACGTCTCCCGTCTGCAGATGCGGACCCGCGTATTTCTTTACGACATCAGCGATATTGTCGGCTTTCGTGACGACGTGTGTTCTCACAGGCAGGCGCTGCCACGTGACGCCGTCTACGACAATCTCCAGTTTTTTGCCAGAATTTGGTTCCACACCACGGATTGTAACATTTCAGACAAAACGTCGAAGCGGTGGTAGTATGCCCCGATGAACGGAAAACACATCATCGTCCTTGTCATTGTCGGCGCCGTAAGCGGAGTGTTCGGCACACTTATTTCGCGGAACCTGCTTGCACCCACGCAAGAGGACCTCATCCGGGATTTTTATAATGTCGAAAATGCCGTCTACGTCAGTCCGCACAGTATCCGCAAGAATATCGGCGATGGGACGTACGTGCTTGTCGATCTCCGGAGCAGAGAGGAGTACGAGACTGCGCACATCATCGGTGCGGTCAGCGTCCCCGCCTACGCGACGCCGGACAAATCGGATTATGGAGCCGTCGACAGGATCGCTTCATCGTTCCGCGAACTGCAAGCGGAAAATCCCGGTAAGGATATCGTCGTCTACTGCTATTCAATGCCGTGCATGACGGGGAGGAAAATAGGCAAGATGCTCGCCGACCGGGATATATACGTGAAGCATCTCGGCATCGGCTGGCAAGAGTGGCGCTACTATTGGGATCTCTGGAATCACGACGGCGAGACCAAGGTCAACCCGGCCGACTACATTGCAAGCGGCTCCGAGCCGGGAACGTTTTCCGGAAAAGACAGTGACGCCTGCCCTGTTGACGGAGGAGGTTTTGGTTGTTAATCGGTACGTGCCGGTCTGAAGTACGACGCCGGGCCTTCCCTGGGATTCGGCTCCATGTGCGCAGATTGTGCCATTGCTCCTACATCACGACGTTCGCATCGGCCGTCTCTTGCGTGCGCTGTCTCCGGATGCGGTACACCACGCTGATAATCATCCACAGCAGAATGATAGGAAGTACAAAGGTGGGGCCGATGAGCGTCAGCGAATACGCCCCGAAAGAATATCCGATAACCGTCCATACGGCATCGTAGAAGGCCGATGCCGCGACGGAGTACAGGGCAAATGTGTAGAAAGGCATCTGCAGGATGCCGGCGGCGGTCGAGGTAAGCGCGGCGAGATTGGGATGCCAGTACGTGAAGAATATGGCGCGCGGGCCGTACTTCACGAGCTGGCGCTGCGCCCGTTCCAGCGGTTCTCGCATTCCAAGCGCGAGAAAGAGCCGGTACCAACCGTACGCGCCGAGATAGTAATTGAATGTAAACGCGACCCAGAAACCGAGCGTAGTTGCCGCATAGACGCCAAATACCTGTACGGGGTCGTCGTGCGCGATTATGACGCCGAGCACTATCACGAAGCTGCCGGGAAAATACCAACCGGCGAAAAGCATCGCCTCGATAATCGCAGAGACGAAAATGGTGAGCATGCCGTAGCGCTCAAAGTATATTTTCGCCAGCGAGACGACCTCCTCTTTTGATGGGAGGTCGAACAGCGTCCACACGAGATAGAAGAGCCCAAATACCCCTAACGCAAAAAGCGGCAGCCAGATTGCCGCGACAAAATCCTTTGTTGTTTTCATGTGTCGGGGGAGGGAATCGAACCCTCAGAACCTTTCGGTCACGTCATCTTAAGTGACGCGCGTCTACCAATTTCGCCACCCCGACCTCCTCTATTTCTACCACGATGAGTGGGCTTAAGGCTATGACAGTTCGGACAAAGCACCCGGAGATTTACCAGCCGATTGTCGTGTCGGTCTCCGTTGATGTGGTCGAGTTCCAGCGGTAAGTAGCCGCCTTCGGCTATCCTTGCCCAGCCACACTCCTCACACAGTTTGTTTTTCAAGCCTTCGGCGAAAAGTCTTTTCTTCAACTTGTAGCTTTGGAAGGTGCTTCCCTTTACAAGAATTTGTGAAGTCGGGATTTGGGGCATCAATCTACCTCGCAAACCTTTATTCCAGGCCTTTCCCTTAAAGTGTGAGATGTCCAATCCAAGTTCTTTTGCATATTTCTTGATCTGATCGTAATTACCTCCGGCCTCAATAAGCCCGATTTTTATTAAAACTTGACGAAAACTAGAAGAACCTTTAACAGCTTCGACTAATTGTATTTCAGTCCAACTCCGTTTTCTACCAGCCATCTCAAAATCTTACCATGGCAAACGCGCCACGCTAAGGCACTCCACTGCGTCTCCCATCCTAGAAAATGTGTTAGAGTACACGCGTTAGCCCAGTATCCGGCCACGTGGTGAAGGGGTAACACGGGGATCTGCAAAATCTCTATGCGCGGGTTCGAGTCCCGCCGTGGCCTCACGGAACACTGTGCCTGCGCACAGTGAGTCGGGACGAGAAAGCCGGAGCGATGTCGCGCGAGCACGCGCGACTGCGAGGCGGGGCCGCGACCGAGGCGAGCTGGCTCGCTGAGAGTTGTGACCGAGTCCCGCCGTGGCCTCACTACCTTCTTGTTAATTCATCGATGCGCTGCCGGTTTTTCTCGCCCAGGTCTATCGCGAAGTCGACGATGGGGATGGGGTGCAGGCGGCTCGACTTCTTGATGTATGCGCGGAAATCGGTCCGTGCGCGCTTTGCGAATTTGAGGGCAGCCTCCTCCATCGTTTGCGGAAGTACGGAAATGAACACCGTTACCTCTTTGTATGTGGGGGAAATGTCGGCGTGGGTCACGGTGATGAGTGCCTTGACGTTGGACTCGCGCGCAAAAAACTCGCCTGCCATTTGCGCGATGACCTGGGACACCTGTGTCTGTCTGCGGGATTCCATAGTTACTCCATTGAAGTCCTGAAGCCTTCGAGTGTATCGCCCTGCAGAATTTCAAATGGCGCATGTATCTGTGTGCCGAATTCGCGACCTTCCTCTATACGGCTCACGTCCTGTTTGTTGCTCTGAATGTTCTTAATCTTCCCCACGCCGACTTCGACAGCCCGTCGCATGACGCGCACCGAACTCCCGAGCTCGAGAAAACCTTCCGAGACTTTCCCGCCGACGACTCGTTCGTCCTTGCGGCTCCCGAATTGTTTGAGCACCTTTGCTTTCCCCGTTATCGCTTCGACCTTACGCTTCGGAGCTGTTTCCTTCAGAAGCTCTTCGAGGCGTTCGGTGAGTTTGTAAATGATGGTGAAAGTCTCGACGCGGATGCCGTGTTGGAGGGCGAGCGCTGCAGCCGGGGCGTCAATGCCGACGTTGAAGCCGATAACGACGGCGGGCACGTCGCTCGCGATTGCCGCCTTTACATCATTCTCCGAAATCGCGCCGATGCCCGACTGTACGAGGCGAACGCGCGCGTGCTCGGTGCCCAATTTTGGTACCTCTTGGTCAATCGCCTCGAGTGAACCCGACGCATCGGCACGGATGATGACGGGCATCTCAAACGGGCCCGTCTGCCCCTCCTCGAGCGGTGCCTTCGTGGCAGCTCTCTCTACCGGTACAAGTGCAGGGCGCGTTTCCTCGGCCTCCCGCTTGTTCTTATATGCGAAAAATTCTTCTCCGACTTGCGGAAGGGTATCGAACCCGACAAGTTGCACCGGTGTCGAGAATGAAGCCTCACGGAGGGATTTTCCGGACGTGCTTTCCATGATGCGCACCGGCGCAATAGCGCGCCCGGCGCGCACCGCCATTCCGGAACGCAGAGTGCCGTCCGTAATGATGAGCGTCGCGGCGAGACCTCTTTTTTGGTCACGATGCGCTTCGATGACATATCCGTGTGCCGGAGCTCCCGCGTCGCCCGTAAATCCCTCAATTTCAGCGACGAGCAAGACGAGGTCGAGGAGCTCTTCGACACCGGTCCCGGTCTTCGCCGAGATAGCCGCCCACGGCACATCGCCGCCGTATTTTTCGAGGTAGACCTTTTCGTCGAGAAGTGTCCGTATCGTGCGTTCCTGGTCAGCGTTCGGCTTGTCGATTTTGTTGATGGCGACGATGAACGGCGTACCTGCATCACGAATGCTCTTGAGAGCTTCGAGCGTCTGCGCCTTTACGCCGTCGTCCGCGGCCACGACGAGAATGGCGATGTCCGCCGCAGTCGCACCGCGTGCCCGTATCGCGCTGAAAGCGGCATGACCGGGGGTGTCAATAAAGGTGATGCGCTTCTTCATGCCTTTTTTCTCTCGCTCAACCTCGTAGGCGGCAACGTGTTGCGTGATGCCACCCGCCTCGCCTGCGACAACATTGGACTTACGTATGAAATCAAGGAGAGTGGACTTGCCGTGGTCTACGTGCCCCAAAACCGCCACAATAGGTGGACGCTCTACAGTTGAATTGTCGGATTTTAGGGTCATATTGGTTCATATAAATCGTGCCACCCGCCACCGCCTTGGCTGCGGCGGGCGCGGTAGGGCAATTTTCCGCAGTATACTCGCGCGTGCGGCTTTTGCAAAAGCCGCGCGCAGCATACACTGACAGGATGTTCGGATTCAAGAAACGCATATATCTCGATTACGCGAGCGCGACGCCCGTGCATCCGAAAGCAGCACGTGCACTTTCTGATGCGATGGGTGTTTTCGCGAATCCCGGGGCGCTGCACTCCGAGGGGGTTTTGGCCAAGGGTTTCTTGACCGCATCCCGTGAGCGCATTGCAAAGCAGCTGGGATGCAAGGCGCGGGAACTCATCTTTACATCGGGGCTCACCGAGTCGAATACTATCGCCATCGTCGGTGCTGCACGCGCGCTGGAGGTGCGTCGCCGTTTCCTCGAAGGTACGCACTGGGTCGTGAGTGCCATCGAGCACTCGTCGGTGCTCGAATGTTTTGCCGAAGTCGAGCGCATGGGCGGCAAGGTCACGCATGTGTATCCGGACAAGAAGGGATTGATAACACCGGAAGAGATTGCAAAGGCGTTGCGGCCGGATACGGTGTTTATTTCCATCGGATGGGGGAACAATGAAATCGGCACGGTGCAACCGCTTTCTGGTATCGCGCGCGCGCTGCATCGGCACGAGAAGGGAAACCGGGCGAATATTCTCTTTCACAGCGACGCCGGTCAGGCACCTCTCTACCTCTCTCCGCAGGTCAATTCGCTCGGAGTCGATCTGTTCAGTCTGGGCTCCGGCAAGTTGTACGGTCCGCGCGGCGTAGGCGCGCTGCATCTGAGTAATCGCGTTTCCGCATTGCCGGTCACGCACGGCGGCGGGCAGGAGCGCGGTTTGCGGCCCGGCACGGAGGAACCTGCGCTTGCGGCCGGATTTGCGAAGGCTCTGGATTTGATAACTCTTGAACGCGACGCGGAAGTCAAGCGGCTCCGCAAGTTGCGCGACGATTTCGCACGCGAAATCGTCGCGCGCATCCCCGGCACCGTCATAAACGGAGACCTCAAGCACACTCTGCCGCACATGCTCAACGTCTCGATTCCAGGGGAGCGCACAGGAGAATACCTCGTGCTCGCGCTTGACCACGCGGGCCTCTCACTTTCGACCAAGAGCGCCTGCCGCGAAGGCGAAGCGGATTCGCACGTCGTCGTCTGCCTTGCCGAAGCTGAAGCGAAGGCGGGCAACAAGCCTGTCAGTGAATGGCGCGCACGCAACACACTCCGCTTCTCGCTCGGTCGCGATACGACCGCAGGGGACCTCAAACGCGCCCTTTCCGTTCTCAAAAAAATATCGTCATGCTGATTTTGTTGCTTTTTATACTGCCGTGATACGATAGCTCTATGAACATGGAACAACTCTCGAAATCTCAGATTGTTCTCCTCACACTTCTCGTGTCGTTCGTTACCTCTATCGCGACAGGCATCGTCACTGTTTCCCTCATGGACCAGGCGCCGCCGGTCGTTGCGCAGACCGTCAATCGCATCATCGAGCGCACCATTGAGACGGTCACCGTTGAGCCGAAAGCTCAAGCGGCGGCGACAGTCATCACCCAGGAGAAGACGGTCGTTGTCAAAGAATCAGACCTCATTTCGCAGGCACTCACACGCGTGAATCCTTCGGTGGTGCGTCTCTTTACTACAAGTACGGACACTCCCGCTTTTCTTGCTCTCGGTGTCGTGATGGATGCTTCCGGAACAATCGTCAGCGACGCGGACATCTTCAAGGCGGGCGATGTTGCCGTCGCCGAACTTGCGAACGGAGCGCACGTGCGCGTTACGCTCACCTCACAGGATGCGACTTCGGCTGTCGCGTATTTCGCCTCGGCAACGACAACGACAGAAGGAAAGTCAGTGACCTGGAGCCCCATCTCTATCGCAGGTGTCCGTCCCGCACTGGGTACAACAGTCATCGCGATAGGCGGCAAATCCACGCCCCGCGTCGGCACAGGCATCGTCACCACCCTCATTGCATCAGAGGCTGAAGGCGGGCCGCAGGTCATTGATACCGATATTGGGCTTGAATCGATCTATGCCGGCGCACCGCTCATTTCGACCGAGGGCAATCTGCTCGGGCTCCGGACAGGAGTCGCACGTGCCGCGACCGCGACTGGATTCGTCTCGGCTTCTGTCCTCATGAAAAAAGAAGAAAAGAAAGACGAAACAAAAAAGGGAAGCATTATCTGAGGACTACATTTTTCGTATCAGGTGCGATATACTCTATATATGGCACCATTCAATAACTACACAACGAAGGCAAAAGAGGCGATACACCGCTCGCACCAGCTGGCTGTCGAGCGAGGGCATAATCAGGTGTCCACGCTGCACCTTTTTGCGGCTCTTCTGATGCAAGAAGAAACGATGGTCGTGCCGATGCTTGAGCAGGGCGAAATTGACGTGGCCCACCTTTCGGATTCCATTCTTGAGTTGATCGAGGGAGCTTCCGGCAACACCGCCGTCTCGCCTTCGTTCCAGCTGTATCTCACGCCTGAGCTCGTGCGTGTCTTCGAGGCGGCTCCCCGCATCGCAGCGTCCTTCAACGACCAGTTCGTCTCGCCGGAACACCTCTTGCTCGGCATCGCGGAGCATCCGGGTCCCGCCGCCGATATCATGACGCGCTTTCGCATTGACCGTGCCGCTCTCGCGCGTGTACTCACCGACATCAAAGAGGGAAAGGTACGGGACACCGATGCGCCGTCCAAGCCGCGTGCGCTTGCGAAATTTGCGCGCTCGCTCACCGACCGCGCACGGGAGAACAAACTCGACCCGGTCATCGGCCGCGATCAGGAGATTACACGCGTGATACAGATACTCTCGCGCCGCACCAAAAATAATCCCATCTTGATAGGCGAGGCGGGCGTCGGCAAGACCGCAGTCGCCGAGGGTCTCGCACAGCGCATCGCCGCATCCGACGTACCTGAATCCCTGCGCGGTAAGGAAATAATCCAGCTAGACCTCGGGCTCCTTATCGCCGGCACAAAATATCGCGGGGAGTTCGAAGAGCGCCTCAAGGCAGTCATGAAAGAGGTGGAGCGCTCCGAAGGCAAAATAATTCTTTTTATCGATGAGATACATACTCTCGTCGGCGCCGGCGCCGCCGAGGGCTCCATGGACGCCTCCAATATGCTCAAGCCCGCGCTTGCGCGCGGAGACATCCGCGTCATTGGTGCGACCACCATCAAGGAGTACCAAAAGCACATCGAGCACGATGCGGCTCTCACGCGTCGTTTCCAGCCGGTGTATATCAATGAGCCGTCCGTCGAAGACGCCGTCGCTATCCTACGCGGGCTCAAAGAGCGCTACGAGCTCTACCACGGTGTACATATTACCGACGACGCAATGATAGCTGCAGTACAGTTGTCGGCACGATACATTACGGAGCGATTTTTACCGGACAAGGCGATAGACCTCATCGACGAAGCGTCCTCCGCGCTCAGGCTTTCTCTTGAGAACAAGCCGCCGGTACTGGAAGAGGCTCACCGGAAAGTGACGCGTCTGGAGATAGAGAGGGAGGCCCTCAAGAAAGAATCCGAGGCCGAGGACGGCAAAGCCCGTACGCGTACCCGGACGATAGAAAAGGAAATTGCTGACCTTCGCGATTCGACGCGCGAGCTTGAGGTGAAATGGAAGAACGAGAAAGATACCCTCGCCGAGATTAAGCGGGCTAAAAATAATCTTGAACAGGCGCGAATCGAGGCTGATGCAGCAGAGAGTATCGCCGATTTCACCAAGACCGCCGAGATGCGCTACGGGAAGATTCCGCTGCTTGAAAAGGAGATTGAGACCGCACAAAAGCGCCTGAAGAAGCTCCAGCAGACGCGACGCGTGTTGAAGGAAGAGATTACGGAAGAAGATATCGCTGCAGTAGTTTCCCGCTGGACGGGCGTACCCGTTTCGCGCATGCTTGAGGAAGAAGCCGAGAAGCTCTCGCGCATGGAAATCGAGCTTAAAAAGCGCATCGTCGGACAGGACGAAGCGGTGCAAAAAGTCTCCGATGCCATCAAGCGCAGCCGCGCCGGTATCGCCGACCCCAACCGTCCGGTGGGTTCGTTCCTGTTCCTCGGCCCCACGGGTGTGGGCAAGACAGAGCTCACGCGCTCGCTCGCCGATTTCCTTTTCAACAGCGAAAAATCGCTTATCCGTGTGGATATGTCCGAATACATGGAGAAACATTCCGTATCCAAAATGATAGGCAGTCCTCCGGGCTATGTCGGTTACGACGAAGGCGGGGGACTCACCGAGCTCGTACGCCACAGGCCGTACTCGGTCGTCCTCTTCGACGAGATAGAAAAAGCGCATCCGGAAGTATTCAATGTGCTGCTTCAGGTGCTCGACAACGGTCGGCTGACGGACGCGAAGGGCCGCACCGTCAACTTCAAGAACACGGTCATCATCATGACTTCCAACATCGGCTCCGAGCACATCGACAAGATGTCGGGCCTTGGTTTCGGCAGCGGACTCTCGAAGACCGAGGGTGAACGGTACGAGCAAGTGAAAGACAAAGTGATGAGTTCGCTCAAAGAATTCTTCCGCCCCGAATTCCTGAACCGTCTCGACGAGGTGATTCTCTTCAACATTCTTTCTACCGACGCCATCATGGACATTGTGCGGATGCAGACCGATATCGTAGCGAAGCGTCTGGAGGAAAAACACATCAAACTCACCCTCACGGAAGCCGCGATAGCTCACTTGGCCAAAGAGGGCTACAACCCGCAGTACGGAGCGCGGCCTCTGAAGCGTCTCATACAGACGAAAATACTCACGGCGGTCGCAAACATGATGGTCGCCCGCGGTGTCATGGAAGGGGGCTCCGTTACGGTGGATTTCGACGCGACAGGCGGAGTAGATAAAAAAGGAGACTTCACGTTCGACGTGCGCAAAGGCCCGGAGCGTCACCGCGGCGCCCGCGCCCGCGCCGCGGTAAAAGCTCAGTAATTTACGGAGCGGCGTTGGGGCGTATGGCCGTAAGGTTACGGAGGTCCCCCATGGCGTCGGGCTGTTCGTTAAATGTCGTGCCGCGGGCTTTCAGGCTGGTGGCCATATCTACGCCGACAAAACGCCAGTGCCACGGTTCGTACTGTATTCCCGTAGTCTCCGAGACCCGCGCAGGATAGCTCAGCGTAAAACCGTACTTGTGGGCGTTTTGTTCCAACCAAATACCCCCTAAGCTCTCTGCGAACCCCCTTGCGGCCCCTTCGTAACCTATTGAGGCATCCGTGAGGTCGACGGTGCCGCCGAGCTGATGCTCGGACAGACCGGGCCGGGCAATCTCGCGCGAGGCGAGTTCACCGTCGGTCCGAACGCGAAGTTCGTAGAGATATTTTTGGATTTCGGGTCTGCGGAACCCGGAGGAGACCATCAGGTCAACGCCCGCATTCCGTGCATCGGTAAACATTTGCACGAGATAGGGGACGACGTCCTCCCGCAAGCACATTACACCCGCGGTCGGGACCTTTTTTGAAATATCTTCAAGTCCGGGCGGAACGTAGTCCGGCGGAAGGAACGATTCCCCCGACATTTTTTTATAAAGCATGTCGGGGTAGATAGTGCGCGGCTGTGGGCACAGCTCGGAAAAGAATATATCGTTCAACTTTGCCCGCGTGGCGTCATCCACCATTCCGGTCACCGGCAGACCGTAGTCCGCCTGGAACCCCCTGACGGCTTTTTGGGTAAGTTCGCCGTAGCGGCCGGTCACGCGTTTCGAAGGATAGTTTGTCGCGTCTTGCGCGAGCATTTTTTGCAACAAAACGATATCGCTGCCGCGTGAACCGTAAGCAAGGTCCCTATTGAGTCTTCCGTGTTGCTGCCAGTTTCGGAGGACTTCAATTTGGATCTGAACGATTTGCGCGAATTGGCTGCGCACATTTCTGATGGCAATCGGGTCTGACGTGGTGGCTATGAGAAGGAGGAGAGAGCCGCAAATGAAGCAGAGTCCAGCGATCAGCCGTTGTTGAGACAGTCGTTCCATGCAAGATGCGTAGGTCCTCCCAAGTATAGCTCTTTTCAGCCCGCAAGCATGCCGCTTATTGCACAATCCTCGTTTTGCTCAATCTGTGCGCCGGGCAGGACTTGCACCTGCGAAGGTCATAGACCGCGTGATCTACAGTCACGTGCGTTTGCTGCTCCGCCACCGACGCAACAGTGCACAGTATGCCGCATTTTCCCTCATGTTACAATGTTTTAATGGTACACAGGCTGGTCGTACGCGCAGCGGTGCTCTTCGCTGTTATCCTTTTCGTCGCACCCTCGGTCGTGATGGCGGCCACAGCTCTTCCTGGGGCGATAGTACCCGAGAGCTGTAACGGAGTAGGCGGATGCCAATCTATCTGTGACCTTACGACCGTTGCGCAGAACGTCCTCAACACGGGCATTTACATCGCCGTGTTCCTGTCGGCGGTGCTTTTTGCGTGGGCTGGATTCCTTTACCTCACCAATGTCGCCAACAGCGGACAGCATAGTCGCGCCATCGAAGTTTTCCAAAATGTCGCCATCGGCCTCGTAATTATTCTTGCGGGGTGGCTTGTTGTGGATACGCTCATGAAAACACTCGTCGACCAGAGCGGAGGCTTCGGGCCTTGGAACAAAGTTTGTTAACTCTTCCAACATGCTTCGGCTCTCGTACAAATAGTTGCGTAATCCCTGGGTTTTCGATATAGTGTCGCGCATGTCACAGGATCAACTTTTCAGGCTCGCGTGCGGCAGGTGCAATCGTACCAATTATTGGTCGCGCAAGAATCGCAAGCTTGTCACACGCAAAATTGAGCTCAAGAAGTACTGCAAATGGTGTAAAGCTCACACCAAGCACAAAGAGGCTAAGAAGTAAAGTTTTCTTTCGATTGTCTCTAGAAATCACTGCAAAAACCACTTGCAGAGGTTGGAATTAGAGGCGGAGGGAAGACTACTGGGGAATGGGGTCACTATCAGCAATGGGACATACATGGTCCTCAGTACCGAAGTACTGCAGGCACAGCTCTTTGACGGGTAGCGTCCGGCTTACATACCCCGCGCTCCTCAAGAAGTGAAGCGTGTCCGATTGGCACAGGGAACGTGCGCGCTCGGGTACGGTGTCGCACTCGCGACTTATCGCTTTGACGTCGCCCGTTTTCGCCCTCACGATGCTTTGATGAAAACGCAAGAGACACACTTTAGACATCGCGGTCGACGGGGCACGCGAACAGATCAGTGTCGCGGCGGCCGATGTCGTTGCGTGGCTACCGTCCTGCGCAAAGTAGTTGCCGATGCTCGAACCGCACGGCACCTGGTACTTCGCCGGTAGCCGGGTACACACCGACCATGGCCGTAGTGAGGTGGCTTTTGCGTCCCACGTAAAGGCGTTGTGCATAAGGGCACCTTCGCCGCAGTCCGAGGATAGCGGGCCGGGGATTAGGTCGCAGGCTCTAAGGCCTGCCATCATGTCAAAAGCGACAGCCTCATCAATGCCGTGGCCTGCACCGTGGACGCAATGTGGCGGATCCGGCAGAGTGCTGCATACGTCAGCGATTTGTTTGACCGCCTGCATTCCCTGTTCTCTTGCCATCTCTCCTACCACACCGTGCATGCAACCTTCGCCGAATTCACGATCGCACATGCCCAGACCCGCGATACCTTTCTCCTTAAAAAAAGCGGCCCCAATCGTGTGTGCCAAGTCGTGAGGGTCGCTGGTCCCGGGCAGTATATGACCGTCAGACAGGTAAACGACCCTGAGAAATTTCATCGCAGCCTCAGGGCTTTCAGCAAGGATGATTTTTTCCATTTCGGCCTTCGCCTCTTCGCGTGGCACGGTACGGAATGACGAAGCGCGGGAAGACTCAAGGCTACCGCGGAGAGCGAATATGCCGGGTACTGAGAGCGCTGCGACTGCCACCGCCGCCGCGAACAAAGTAAGGCCGGTGCGATGCGGGCGGAAGTTAATCATACGAGCGAGCTCATCATAGCAAACTTTGTGCCGGGGAACCTCACGTTCATGGTTAGCCAATACCTAAAAAGTGTTTTACTATGGGCGGGTCACTAGACTCTAGTGACTCTTTTTGAACGGGTCCATACTTGAGGATCGTATGCACCCTTCGTTCGAAGTAAATGAAAGCAAGCTTTCATTTCCGATTCTCACTCGGGTCCATAGTTCAATGGTAGAACATCGGTCTCCAAAACCGATGACCTAGGTTCGATTCCTAGTGGGCCCGCCCTATGAAGTTCCTCTTTTTCTTTCCGTATATTGCGTGGCTCATTCTCTCCGCGCTCTTTTTTGCGTTTGGCGAATATCTCTCCAAGAAATTCGCGCTCGCACCGAGCTTTTCGTACGTTGCGCTCATCGTAGGAATCTACGCTCTCGGCACACTCGCATGGCTTCCCGCTATCCTGCAAAAGAATCAGCTCTCCATCGTAGGCGCAATATGGTCCGTGATGAGCCTCCTCGCAACGGTCGTAATCGGCGTTGCGATTTTCGGAGAGCACTTGAATACGCTCGCCATCATAGGCCTTGTCCTCGGTTTCTTGTCGATTTTGCTCCTCTCACTTGCGTAGCCACGAGCGCACGCGTGTCGCAATTCGCCCGTCGTCACCGGTTTTGAACCACCGAACATCCTTATTCCGCTTCCAGTAGCGCATTTGGCGTATCGCGTATTTGCGGATAGAGCGATTCAGTTCTTCCACCATCTGCTTGCGGGTAATGATGCCCTGCAGAAGGCGGGCGAGGGAGCGGTATTCGAGCCCGAGCTGCTCCATGCGCTTATAAGAAAGTCCTGCGGCATGCAAGCGTTTTGCCTCCGCCACCATCCCTTGCCTTATTCGCGCGAATAAGCGAATGGCTATCTTTTTCTCCAGCTCTTTCACGGGCGGGACAATACCGACCCAAAACGCATCGTATACGGCAAGGTAAGACCT
>Ga0154970_158_pt1 | contig 33797 bp, 41 predicted proteins | sample RifCSPhighO2_01_FD_105938 | JGI IMG/M metagenome (GOLD analysis project Ga0154970, IMG submission 105938) | Candidatus Kaiserbacteria bacterium RIFCSPHIGHO2_01_FULL_55_37 | reverse complement strand
AGTTCAAGTCCTTTTCTGCGGCAGACGGAGATTTCTTGCTCAATATGACAGCCATTGAAAATAAACTTAGCACACATCTCCTGAAGCGCAAATTGACTTTTAGCTTCTTCCTTTTCCTTTCCTGTCGTCACCGACGAGGGCGTCAAAGTCTGGCCTATCTGCAACACCGTTCACGGCCTCGGCAACGAGACCATTCGCTGGCAACTTGCTTGATTGACTTTCCGTACTATCAGATACAAACTCCTACGCAGAGAGCCTGTTTTATGCACCCACAGGCTCCGAATGGAGAGCGCCGTGAATAGTTCGAATCCGCCGAAATCGGCAACGAAACCCGATGACGACGATATGAGCTGGCCGGAAATGCTTGGTCTCGGTATCCTTCTGGTGATCCGATGGCCATTCACCCCGTTCTGGAAGGAGCGCGAATTTGACTACGACAGCCCGAATCCCCTCCCGAAAAGCAAGCATCCTTACGCAATCCTCTGCACTTTCGGCATCATCGCAGAAGTGGCGATACCGTTCATGTTCTTCGGCCTGTATTTTGGTCTTCTCTACGGGCCAAAATGGCCGGTGTGGGTGGCAGTCGGAGCTTTTGCCATCTTGACCGGCATCCGCATTTACATGTACGGCCGAAACGAAGCGCGTGGTTGGTACTGGTGAATCGCCCACCGGAAATCCAACTCCCAAATCCGCGGACACTCGCTGTTCGCGGGTGTTTGCTTTTTGGGCGAGCAGATGAAAACGGAGATTGACTCGTTTCGTGGTTTTGTGTAAAGTCTCCGCGGTTGCAGTTAAATGGGGGACAACATCATGCTCCGAAGTGTCGACCATCCAAAAGAGGGCTGGTTTGAGCGGGTCTGGAAACACGATAAGGATACGCTGCTGTGGCTGTCCGTGTATGCCTCATGCGCCCTTGCCGGCCCACTCATAGGGGTGGGCGGCTGGTGGGTGTGGCAATTCGGTCTGCCGTATTGACCATCTCAGACGTTACCCGCGAGCAGCATCCGTTCGCGGGTGCTTGCTTTTATGCGAGCGGCTGGTGTTCGATATAGTACACAATCTCGGCAACGGAACTATCCATTGGAAAACGTCTGATTGACACATATCCGTAAAGCGTTAGTGTTGTCGCGGCAAACCAAGGGAGGAGTGCCATGTGGGCTGTTAGGCTTGTTGCGATTGGAGCGGCATCCTGGACTGGATCGTTCGGCTCCGTCATGTTCATGCACTACTACGTACCGCTCTCGTGGCGAGGGTGGATCAGCACGTTCTTTCTGACAATCTTTATATTCGTCGCCTTATATGAATGGCGTCAAAAAATAAAGAAACAGAAGGTTCTTCTCAAAGAATGAGCGCGGGCAATGGGGCCCGCGTGCATTGAAAAGCAGGCACTGTCCTGCTTTTTTCTTTACGCCAACGGGGCGTGCTCGATGTCTTCCTTTTTCTTGGGCGTAATGCCGTGCGCGATGAGGATATTTTCGAATTCGGCGCGTTCGAGGGTTTCCACTTCCACCAGTTTCTGCGCGATGGCGTCGAGTGCCGCGCGGTGTTTGGTAAGGACGCCTTCGGCTTTCTTGTGGGCAGCCAAAATAATCTTCTTCACTTCCGCATCTATCTCAGCCGCGACTTCTTGCGAAGATTGGTCGTTCTCGACGCCTTCGCCGAATATCGCGCGCTGGGCTGACGCCGCAAACGCGATGGGACCCATTTTGTCGGACATGCCGTAGCGCGCGACCATGTTGCGCGCGAGCGCGGAGAGGACCTGCAGGTCATTCGATGCGCCGGTCGTGACATCATCGAATACCATTTTCTCGGCGATGAAACCGCCGAGAGAGACTGCGATGTCGTCCAAGAATTCCTTGCGCGATTGCATGCGCCGGTCTTCGAACGGAAGCTTGAGCGTGTAGCCCGCCGCGCGTCCGCGCGAGATGATGGAAATCTTGTGCACGGGATCGGCATACGGCAAAACAGATGCAACGAGTGCGTGCCCCGCTTCATGGTAGGCGGTGATTTCTTTTTCTTTTTTGTTCAAGACATGCGAGCGGCGTTCGGGCCCGAGCATTACTTTTTCTATGGAGCGGATGAGGTCGTACTGCGTGATTTCTTTGCGGTCCTCGCGTGCGGCAAGAATGGCGCCTTCGTTCATAAGGCTCGCAAGGTCGGCACCCGAGAATCCCGGCGTGCGCTCCGCAATGACGACGAGCTTCACATCCGCGCCGAGCGGCTTTGAGCGGGCGTGCACGCGAAGTATTTCTTCGCGGTCCTTGCGGTCCGGCAGATCTATCATGACGCGCCGGTCGAATCGCCCCGGGCGCAAGAGCGCCGGATCGAGTACGTCGGGCCTGTTGGATGCGGCCATTACGATGACCTTCTCATTCGGCTCGAAACCGTCCATTTCCACGAGTATCTGATTGAGGGTTTGTTCGCGCTCATCGTTGCCGCCGCCTACTCCGGTGCCGCGCACGCGACCCACTGCATCTATTTCATCTATAAATACGATGGATGGTGCGGCTTTCTTGGCCGTGAGGAAAAGGTCGCGCACGCGCGACGCGCCGACGCCGACGAACATCTCGACGAATTCCGAGCCGGAGATGGAGAAGAACGGTACGCCCGCTTCGCCCGCCACGGCTCTTGCGAGCAAAGTTTTTCCCGTGCCCGGCGCGCCCATGAGAAGTACGCCTTTTGGAATACGCGCCCCTATCTGTATGAATTTTTTCGGATTCTTGAGGAAGTCTACTATTTCAAGTAGTTCACTCTTCGCCTCTTTTGCACCCGCCACATCTTTGAACGTCACTTTCTGCACTTCGTCTTCGGGATTTACGAGCCGCGCCATCGACTTGCCGAAAGAAAATGCCTGCATCCCGCCGGCGCCGCCGCGAAGCTGCCGCGAGAGGTACCAGATAACGCCGAAGAGAAACATGATGGGCACCAGTATCGGCAAAAGGGTGAGCGCCCAGAAACGCACTCCCCCCTCATCTTTTATCTCTATCTTCACCACCGCCATCTTTTCCGGAGCGATGCCGTAGTCGGAGAGCGTTTGCGTGAGTGAGCTCTCTGTCTCCTTGCGCGATGTTTTGGTCGTCTTATCTGCGTAGGTCGCCGTTATTTTATCGCCGGAAACGTCGAGGGATGTGATGGTGCCGGCGGTAATATCCTGCGCGATCTGCGAAAGCGGCACGGTCTCGTCTTGCGCGGAGATGTACTGGCGCACATAAGAGTATCCGATTGAAAGCACGAGAAAGACGCCGAAGGCCGCCGCCAACTGTACCCACAAGGAGGGCCCTCCCGCCGGCTTCGGTGTCTCGCCTCCCACTTTAGGCTTACGTGGTTGTTGTCCTGGAGCTGCCATAGAGGCGCATTATACATAGTGAAACCACTAAGGAAAGAAGAAAGCATCGGTGTATAGTGTTCGCATTGCGTATGGAATCTGTAGCAGCAATTCTTTACCTCTTTGCCGCATACATACTGTTCTGCAAGCTTTGGCCCTACTTCTTGTATCCGAACTACTTCCTGAAGTCGAAAGTCGAACGGTATCCGGAACTGGTGGAACTGTCTTCGAAACTACGAGGCGAGAATCCCCTCCAAACCGCGGAAAATGCGTACGCGTACATGCAACGGACATATACCGGATACACGGACGCATTCAAGATACGAAGTTTGTTGACCATCTTTCAATTCAGAGATTTTTCTACAAAGAATTTATTGAACAAGAAGCAATTTCTCTGGTGTCATACTCAAAACAGATTGCTCAAATCCATTCTGGTAAACACCGGCCACTTCAAGGAGTCTGACGTGGTAATCAAAAGAAGGCTTTTCTTTATATTTTTTATCCATCAGTGGGTATCTTTGCGGGTAGACGGTAAAGAAATAAAAATTGACCCACATTGCGCGATATTTGAAACACGCTGAGGCGCGGGTTTGATGTTGTCCCTCCCCCGTCCCATTATTGCTGCTGACGTAATGTCTTTGGGTCAACACCGCACGGAAGCACCTCCGGCGCTACGTCTCTCTGCAAGTCGACACCCATTCTCGCGTACACTCCCTTGAGCCTCTCTTGACTCTCTTTGTTTGGATTCATCTTGGCTGACGATTCTGTGTATTTCTTGTAATCATCAAAGAACGACAGGACCAGCTCCCTCGCCGGTTTCCGTACAAACTTCACCCACGCTTCTTGTTTTTGTTTCCCCACGTCGTCTCCCGCGAAGAAAAGCCCCGCAACACCCCCTTCATTCACCTGAAGTGCTTCGAGAACACCGTCACGGCGTATTCGGGACACTGCTTCCGGGTTTTTCCCTTTCGTGAGAATCTCAAGACCTTTTCTGGCGTCGGGAGAAAGCTTCTCGACGAGCGCGTTTATCTGCGTATCGTTCATCGAATTCATGCGTTCAGTCACGTGCTTGTGCCATCCGCGACTGACAAAAAGCTGAAAAGGTGCTTCAGATCCTTTCGCGTTGTCCAAGACTTCCTGTATCGCTGTGTATGCACTTGGTCGCCACCAATCGCCGTCTATCACCCTCATCAGGCTCCCTGTCGAATTCACTACGTCGTCAGAAATCGAGATTCCTTTGTGATAATGCATCACTCCATTTGGACTAAATATGCCCTTAATCTGTAGCTGACCAATCGGTTTCTTCTCTTCTTCAGGTTTCATGTCGTAATCAAAGATACTGATTGGAAGGAGTTGCTTCATGAGCGGAGTTTCCGTCTCAATCAACGTTGGAGGAAGTTCCATCGGGAGTCCGCCGGCCTTAGAACCCGAGCTTCCCCATTCTTGCGTGTGTATCCGGATATCGCACACTGCTGCGGCTTCTTTTTTTGCATCGGAGAACACCCTCGCTTCGCTTTGATTTTTCGCAGGTGCGAGAAAAATGGCTGTTCCATTCTTCTGCACAATGACCGTTGTTTCCAAATGACCCTTCCCTTGCTTGGCGATGTCTTGCATCTGCTTCACGCCGTCTTTCCATAAGGTTCCTGACTCTATGCCTGCGGGAGGCGTTTGTGCCTCCGCTTGGGACATTGCCACGTTTTGAGAAATCGAAAGAGCCGCCAATGTTGCAAGTAGCGTTTTGCTTATAGGACCTCGCGCGCCGTTTTCAACCTCTGGAATATCTTTGCGGACCAACTTGTTCGAGTGTTCTGTACCGAATCGCTCCGACATGCCGTAAGTATCGCCTTTTTGAGAACGGTCGCAATTGCGTACTGTTAACAGAGATAGTGGTATATTTGAAAAATGGCGGTCGTAGAAAATAAACGGGTCGGTTTTGACTATGAAATAATCGAGACAATCGAGGCGGGATTGGAATTGTTCGGATATGAAGTGAAATCGCTCCGCGCCGGACACGGCTCCCTCAAGGGCGCGCGGGTGGTCGCGCGCGGCGGTGAGGCATACCTCGTGGGAGCTTCTATCCCCGCATGGCAGCCCGCCAATGCCCCCAAGGCCTATGAGCCCGAACGGACCCGCCGGCTCCTCCTTTCCCGCAAGCAAATAGCCCATGTAGCCTCGGCGGAAGGTGAAAAAGGGTTGACAGTAGTGCCACTTAAGGTGTATAATAAAGGGCGAAAATTGAAGCTCGCTATCGCGATTGCCCGCGGTAAGAAAAAAGCGGATAAGCGTCAGAGTATCCGGGCCCGCGATGAGAAACGCAGCATTGAAAGAACTTTGAAAAAATAGCCTGTTGGTCCTTCCCCACCTCTAATCACCTCGCGTGATTGGAGGTGGGGGATGATCAGTTTCGACAGGGAAATAGGAATGTGTTCGTGCACAACAAAGTTGTGGCAACTTTTAAAACTGCCTCAAAATTCTAAGTGCAAATAAAACAGCACGTGGAGTTCTTTCACCGATTCAGATGAAGGACCTCCAGTTCGCTTACGCGTTAGCCTAAGCGACCACGCTCTTACCTTACATCCGATGCGGTAAGCGGCGTGTCATAAGATTCGGGTTCGAGCCTTATCTCACTCCGGGTAAGGACCTAAAGAAAGAGAGTCCGGCATTGTATCGTTTCGTTCATCTTTAAGATGCAGTGCTTAAATCTCAAGATGTTCTACGTTGTGTAGAAGCGCTCATATTCTCTTCTCTGGACCCGGGTGCGATTCCCGGCATCTCCACAAATACAAAAAACGTCCCGCTTGCGCGGGACGTTTTTTGTTTATCTCAGCTCACTACTGAGTGCCGTAGTCCGGTGTATTACCGGAGCCGCCGCTGTTAATCGGATTTGGCACAGTGACATTTATGTCAGTGTCGGGAGTGTTGTTCGGAGTGGCCGGCACCGCACCGCGACGGGCAAACAGGAAGAGTCCGCCCAGAACGATGACGGCTAAGAGAACCGCGACCGCGACCGCCCAGCCGGCTCCGGCGTCCTGCGCCGACGGCGCGCTACGTTCGATAATTGTATCTGCCATATTGTTATTAAGTTAACGGATAAACGAATTCAGAATATCGAACACGGGTGAACGGGTGGTGAACGCGGTGTACGCGGGACGGGACAGGAACGCTACCGCCCATCTCGGGGATTTTTCGCTACGTTTCCGGGATTGACTTCACTATACAGCGGAGTTAGTGTCCCCGTGGGACATGGATCCCGAGGAGCGAAACGAATGACCAGGCTCTGTATTCGTGGTTGCGGTCACCCCGTCGGCGGTGGCGGCAACTGTCATGCGCTGGGCAGTTGTCCTGCCCCGCGGAACCCGAAGGGAAACCGTCGCGCGAGGCTTCGCGGCGAACGTCGGCGGTGGCGCCGGGAAGGCGAGGCCCTGTCGAGCTCGTCGTTCACGATGCCGTACAGGGCACCGGTAGAGCACGCCGGATGAAGGCGCGAGAAGATCGGCGCGAATAATTCGGCCGAGACCGGGGCTCCCACGGCATGCGTCGTGGGAGCCCCAGTAATATTTTCTAATTAACTATTTTGCAAAGTTGACAAAAACCGCCGGGTAGGACCAGCGGTTTTTGTTTTCAGAAGAAACAATTACAACTCTATTCCCACGACCACACTGACGTTTCCATCGGCCGTGTCGGTGATGTACACGCCCATTGTGCGTGTATCTTTCGTCGCGGCAACGACCGTGGCACCCGCCATGTTGGCTGTACTCTGTATGGTCCAGCCTTGAGCTGCGAGTTGCTGTTTGTAGTAGTCGGCGACGCTCGCGGCCGACGCGTTCACCGTGTATGAAACGGCCGAGCCCGTTTGGCCCGTCTGAGGATTCGATGTACCCGAGTAAACGATATTCGCGCCCGCGAAATTCGCCGGAGCGTCCGACGGCCAATTCGAAGGCATTGACGCGCCGCTGCCGACCGTTACGCTTCCTTCTTCGTTGCTGTACGTCGTAGCGCCATTCGCGCCGCGGTCTACATCTACACCCGATGCCGCGCCGATGAGTGAGCCCGCACCGCGCATGAGGAACCAGCCGATAAGTGCGAGGATTACGATTCCGCCGATAATGTACCACATCTTGTTTCCCGAGCCCGATGTGGAGGGCGTATTTCCTTCCGGCATAAAAAGTTATTAGTTATGGATAACACCTCCAGTGTCCCACTACCGCGCTCGGGACGCAACAGAACATCCTCCGGGAACTATTTCATCCGCTTAAACCACACACTCTGTCGCCCGGAGGAATACGGCGCTACTTGGTAGTTGTTGAAAATGAACGTTACTTTGTCTTTGCTTACGAGAAAGGTGCTGTAATTCGCGGGCTCCCCCTTTGCCCCGTCAGGGAATATAAAGTTTTCGCCGAGTTCCGATTTCAGCTGCACGAGAGAGTTGTCCGCGACTTGCGACAACGTCTTCCCGAGGAGAGCAAGCGCATCGTCGAGCGTGAGCTCCTTTCCGGTCTTTCTGTCTACATTCACGCCGACGACAACCGTATTCGGATGCGCGCCGCCCGTGTCTTCGGAGAACGAAAGCGCGACGCTCACGACGTCGGGCCCCACATAGGTGGAGTTGAACGAGCCGGCGAATTCATTCTGCGGCGTGCTTGAGTCAGGCGGATTGGTGGGATAGCTCTTGAACCCGGCGATCGCCGCGTCCACGACCGCTTTTATTTTCTCGTCGGCCGCGGGAATGCCGAATTGCGGATAGTGCGCTTCAATGCGGTACGCGTTCGTAGACTCGTAAACGTCCGTAACTCTCATCTCCGTGCCTTGCCCGGTCGTGGAACCCGCGGCAACGTCCGATGGTACTGAAGCCTCGGGAGCTCGCGGCGCGAACAGATAGACGGCATAGGCAACGCCTGTGAGAACGACGAGAGCGAGCACGTAGCCGATGAGCCTCCTCATGTATTCAGTGTAGCACTTTCAAAGCTTTGATACTCCCACGGTCACATTGAGAAGACCGGGACTCACCTCCAAAATCGTCACCGTGACTCTGCGCGTATCCTTGGTCGCGGTGAGTTGGACCGAGCCGAGTACATTGCCCTGGCCGCGGAACGTCCACCCTTGTTTCGTAAATTGGGATTTGAAGAACGTCACGGCAGTCGCCGCCGTGCCCGGACCCGTGTACACGACCGTCGGGCCGGTGACTTTCGTCTTCGGGTCTATCGCACCGGAATACGTGATTTTCGCTCCGGACTGTAGCGCAGGAGCATCTGCCGGCCAGCCTGCCGGCAACTTGCCTGCACCCGTCGCGGTCGTTCCGCCGGCACCTCCGGTGCCTCCTGCAACACCTGTCGACGTTGCGGTCTCATCAGTATTCCCTGTAACCGAACCGAGGAGGCCGTTGCTTATAACAACCCACGCGAGGAGCGCAACGACCACAACTGCCCCGACGGCATACCACGTCTGTTTCGAGCCCGGCATGGAAGACATATTCCCGTTTGACATACTTATTTTATTAGCTTAATAATCCGATTGACCCTACTAGTGAAGAAGACGTGAGTCCGCTCCTTTTCTTTCATGATGCGCATTACAATGATGAACGTACTATGAAGAAGGCCTCGTTATTGGGAATCGCCCTGCTGCTGGCAGTCATCGGCGCCTTTCTTGAGCCACGTACCGCTGACCCACTCCCGCCCGCCCAGCTCGCCGAGGTCGCGGCGGCGATTCCCATGTCTACCGCAACTACGACCGTTCAGGAACACACCTACTACCGGGTCGTTAAGGTCGTGGACGGCGATACACTCGACGTCTTGATGAACGGGAAACCGGTACGGCTGCGGCTCATCGGACTCGACACACCGGAGACGGTAGACCCGCGCAAGCCGGTGCAATGTTTCGGTAAAGCGGCGTCGGATACGGCGAAAGAAATGCTAGCAGGAAAAACAGTACGGCTCGAATACGATGCGTCGCAAGGGATGTCGGACAAATACAGTCGCACGCTCGTATACGTGTTTCTCGCCGACGGAACAAATTTCAACAAATACATGATATCGGAGGGTTACGGGCATGAATATACCTACAATCTTCCGTACAAATATCAGCGTGAGTTCAAAGCGGCTGAAAAAAACGCACGCGAGCAAAAGAAAGGCCTATGGGCCGATGATGCGTGCGCCGGAAACACCAAGAAGCCCGCGTCATCATGAGGAACGCGTCCACACCGCGGCAACCGGCATCTCGGTTTCTTCTGTATACTTGCCATATGTCAGCTTGGAAGGTTAGCCCGTCGGTTGTTCTGTCCGGGATTTTAGTATTGTTTTGGATCATCTCTTACACGCCCCGCGTTGTCACAGCTGCGGAATGTCCGGCGGGGTCGGAACCGCTCACGGCAGCGAACTTGTCGACCGCTCAGGTAAGTAATCCGAGTGCGAAGATAGGTATGTGTTGGAAATCCAGTGATACCGTCGTCGGACAAGAGGCCGGTGAGGCCAAACTGTGGCTGCGGCAACACGCGTCGAAAGGCTCCAACGTTTCCTGCATGGACCCGCAATTCGCGCAAAAATTGAAGACTTTCATGCAAGCGGTGCCCGGCGGCATACCGACTATCGTGAGCGGATATCGGCCGCCCGAGGCGCAGGTAGCTCTCGTCAGGAACGGCGCGTCCAAGGTGGGACCCTGCGGCTCGTATCATAATTACGGGCTCGCCGCAGATTTCAGTGCCAACGCACAGACGTTGCAATGGATGCGTATCAACTCATTTCAATACGGCCTTGCTCCGACAGGCGTGAATCCCGTGACAGGATGCTCATCAAGCGGATTTTGCGATTACGGTCATATACAAATTGGCGGTTCAAAAACCGGTCAGTGCGGCGCATGTTCGAATTACCGGGGAGATGGGTCACTCGCCAATCCGCCCTCAAACGACCCCTCCCTCTCAAATTCAATCCGCCAGGCGCTCGGTATGCCGCCGCCGCCCCCGCCGCCCCCCCCTTTGCAACAACCCACACCCCCCTCCCAACCAACTACCCCAGCACAATTAACTAGTCCGGGTCAGACCACGGTGTCTCCCGACATGAATACGGTGCAGCCGACCTCTTCGCTCATAACCATTAAGCCGATAAACGTCTCCGACCTCATCAACGCCAATGCGCCAAGTACCACGAAGGCGACCAGCAGCCCCCGCGAGATTTCCGCTACCACCTCACCGTTTGATCTCATCCTAGGATTCGGAGAAGAACCCGACCCCGTGAGTAACTCCATTGATATCGGGAGAGCCGTGATGATAGACCTCAATCCGGATACGCGTGATGTGGCCACTCTGAGCGGTGCACGGCCGATAATCATGGTGACAACTACCGGTGCGACCGCAAACTACCAGACCGTGAGCGTTCCGCAGACATTCACATCGGGCGACCTCGCGAACAATTCTGTGCCCTCGACCGTCGCCGGACAGAATACCTTCGTACTGCAACTCCTCGACTCGATGAAAAGAACTCTGCTGTTCGCACTCAGTTACCTGAAGCCGTTCGGGGGGTATACACCCGTACGGTACCTTGCAGAATGAGCCGGGGTTGAAAGACCGGGCCGGAAATGCCATAATGCGCGGAACAAATGGGTCCCGTTAGAGGCTACGAAAGTTCGTCGTGGTACCATACGGTGACATCATTTCAAAAATGAAATTTGTAACAACATCAAAATTCGCCGCGGAAGCGCAAGCTTCCTGCCTCTAACGGGATGGGATTCACCAAATACACATCGCAGGCCGAAAAAGAGCGCGCGCGCATGAACGAGGGCATCCGGGCGCCTGAAGTGCGTGTCATCGGGCCAAACGCCGAGAATTTTGGTATTCTTCCGATACGGGAAGCTCTCGCAAAAGCACAGGGACTTGGGCTCGACCTCATCGAGATATCCCCCAATGCGCAGCCGCCGGTCGCCAAAATAACCGATTACGGCAAATTCAAATACGAGCAAAAGAAAAAAGACAAAGAGATAAAATCCAAAGCGCACGTGACGGAAACCAAGATAACGCAAGTAAAGATTGGTACGTCGGAGCGTGACATGCAGATCAAAGCGGGCAAAGCCGCCGAATGGCTCAAAGAGGGGCACCGCGTAAAAGTGGACCTCTTCTTGTGGGGACGCTACAAATATATGGAATTTGAGTTCCTCAAAGAGCGCCTTGAACGCTTCCTGGCGGTCATTCCGGAGGGTTTCAAGGTCGCCGAACCCATCCAAAAAGGCCCTAAGGGACTCTCCATCACGCTTGAAAGAGACCCTTCCAAGAAACCGCAGACGCCGAAGCCCGCGAAAGTGATACCGCCCGCATCGACCGAGACCGAGGCTTAGTATTTGCGTTTTACCTCATTTCGGGCATAATGGTCCGACCGCGCAAAGCGCGGTTTATATATGAAAACCAACAAATCCTACACAAAGCGTCTTCGCGTGACCAAGCGCGGCAAGATTGTTGCCCGCGCTCCCGGCCAGAACCACTTCAACGCCAAGGAGGGCCGGTCGCACCAGATGCGCCGCAACCGAGCCGTCGCCTTTCACCCTGCGATGGACAACACAGCCAAGAGCCGATTTTTGGGCATTTAACGATTAAACCTACGATATGGTACGAGTAAAACGTGGAGTAACAAAGGTGAAGCGCCGCAAAAATGTCTTAGCACAGACCAAGGGGTACCGCTTCGACCGTTCCACCAAAGAGCGCGTTGCGAAGGAGGCGATACATCACGCGGGCGCGCACGCATTCCGTCACCGCCGCTCCAAGAAGCGCGAATACCGCAATCTCTGGACGCTCCGCATCAACGCCGCAGTGCGCCCGCTCGGCTTTTCCTATTCAAAATTCATCAACGCCCTCAAGAAGGCAAATATAACCCTCGACCGCAAATCGTTGTCTGCTCTCGCAAAAGATTATCCGGAGACATTCGCGCGTGTGGTGCAACAGCTCACCCGTTAAGTTCCACGTCTCGCCCCGTAGTCAGCTTTGCTGTACTGCGGGGGTACTCTCCGAGCTCGCCAAAGGCCATCCCGAGACGTTCGAACGATTGACGAGAAAATTGCAGGATTAACAGTCCCGACGCTTCGGTCGGAACCCCGACTTTACGTCGGGGCTCAAGGACTAGAGGACCACTTCCTCGTTTTTCACTGCCACGTCACGGCTGTCGTGATTGTTGTAGACGAGCATCGTCTTTTCTTTTTCCTTCGTCACCATTTCGATAAGCTGCTCCACCAGCGCCTTCGGATCAGAGTCGAAAATAATTTTATTGTTCGGCCGGTGCGCTGATTCGATGACGTGTCTTAATATCTCATCGGTCTCCCACGTGCCTTCTAATATCCCGATAGGGCGGCGGTCTTCGAACGCCACGGAAAATTCGTTCAAGGTGCCGATGCGCCCGCAGCCGATGACCATGGCATCCGACGAACGCACGAGGAGCAGGTCGCGCCCTGAATAACCGAAACCCGTGTAGACAACGAGATCCATAAAATCGAGCGGCAATTTGTAGGTCTCCACGTGCTCGCGTTCGTTCCCCGCGGGAGAAAATCCGATAGAGAAACCGCATTCATCCTTCGCTCCCATTGCGGAATACATCGGGAACCCCGTGGTCGCTCCCGTTGTGATGACGCCGCCCTGTTTTGCTATCTCGCGCCCGAGCTCTTTTGCTTTCTCAAAGGCGTCGAGCCCGCATGCACCGGTCTCCGCCGCGCCGGAGACACCGATTTTCACAATCCCGTACCCGTCGGGTAGACGGCAAAAGTTCAGAGGGACAGCAGTGTGATTGGGATGTAGATTCCTTTTCGCCATTGCGCTCATTATATCATTCGACTTCGCTCATGATAAACCACCGTTACCAATCGATGTCTGACGATTGCCCCGCGTCGGGCGCCACCGCGTCGACTCCGAGAAAATCTTTGATACGCTGCGCGAGAAACAGCGACGACTTCGGTTCACCCATCGTGACGAACACCCGCTCCAGACTTTCGCCTGCGTTCTCGACGAATGTGAGCAACTGCTCGCGGTCGGCGTGGCCTGAATATCCTCTGAGCGTCGCGCGCCCGGCATATATGCGGATGTGTTCGCCGTCGATTTCTACCCGTTTCTCACCGTCTTCTATGCGCCTCCCCAAAGAACCCGGCACCTGGTACCCCACGAAGAGAATCATCGCGCGCTTGTCTCCCAGGTAGTACTTTTCGTGCGCACGGATGCGGCCCCCATGGGACATCCCGGCGCCCGCAATGATTACCTTGGGGTCGGGTGCTCCATGTATCGCCCGAGACTCGTTTATCCCGCGCGTGAGCTTGAGCGCAGTGAACGAAAATGGGTCGCCGCCTTCCAAGAAACGGTCTCTCGCCTCCGGATTGAGGAGGTTCCTGTATTTTCTGAACACGTCCGTGACCTCGATTCCAAGCGGCGCATCCAGATACACCGGTATCGGCGTGAGTGTGCCCTCTTCCATCATCGTGTTCAGCTCAAATAGGAGTACTTGTGTCCGCTCAATAGAGAACGATGGGATAAGGAGAACGCCTTTCCGGGCTCGTACGATCTCGATACAGTTGCGCAGTTGTTCGCGACGTTCGTCACGCCCCTCATGTACCCTGTCGCCGTACACGCTCTCCATGACAATGTAATTCGCCCCCGCCGGGGACTCGGTGTCGTTTAAGAGCGGCTCCGGAGAATTGCCGAGGTCGCCGGTGAACAGAAGCGTCCGACTATTGCGTGTCAGCTTTACTATCGCGGAACCCAGTATGTGCCCGGCATCGAGAAATTCAACCGAAACGTCGTCAAGCACGAACGGCTCGTGATACTCGTGTGCACTCCAGAGTGCAAGCGCTTGTTCGATATCTTTTTTTTCATACAGTATCTCGCACCCGCGGCGCTCGGCATCCTGCTTCATCACGTTCAGTGCGTCGGCGAACATGAGAGCCGCGAGGTCATACGTTGCGCCTGTGGAATGTATCGCGCCACGGAATCCATCGCGGACGAGGCGCGGGATGCGGCCGATGTGGTCCTGATGCGCATGTGTCACGAGCAAAGCATCTACGGTCTTCGCGTCGTAGGCAAAGGGGGCGCTATTTGCCGTATCGCAAACTTGTTCTCTCTGAAGTATCCCGCAATCAATGAGTATCTTGCCGCCCGCCTGCGCAGGTCGGGTATCCAAAAGGAAATTCGCTCCGGTCACCGTACCCGCACCTCCGTAAAATGTTATTTTCGCTGCCATATATATCGCATCATGAGAGCGCCGGCGGTACCGCCCACGATATCCATAACAAGGTCTTCCACCGTATCAACTGTGTCCGCGGGAAAGTGCGTCGCGCCAATCACTCCTTCAAATACTTCCCAACCAATACCGATAGCGAGCGCTGCTGCGATAAGGAGGACAAAATCACGCGGCAAGCCAAGCATACTTTGACCCCATGCGGCGCACAGCGCGACCCATAAGCCCCCGAGAAAATGCGCCGTAGCGCTGAACCACGCGACTCCCCACAAGTAATCATGTGAAATGCCGGAAAGAACGAGCGGAAAAAGAATGGCAAGCACGAAAACCTGCGCAAAGAGTAATCGTGTTCCGGTCATAGCGGAGATTGTACCCCGCAGTGAATGGTGGCGATAGCCTTCTCTCGGTTTGGAACGATTATTAGCGAACGTAAACAAAGCTTTTCAATCCGGTTTCGCTTAGCGGCTGCGCTTTGCGCCTCGCCACCATCTACTGTCGGGGCTAAACACCCAAAAGTCCTGCATTTCGCAGGACTTTTCGGGGGCCTGCCTCATACAGGACTGCGATTTGTTACCACGCTGTGCGTGGACAAATCGGGAGCCCGTCGCAACATCAGCGTCCTCGATGTGCAATGAAATGTCTCCCCAGAAACACAAAACACCTCAACCAGATAGCGGTGAGATGTTGCTGTGGGGCGGCAAGTACGGTGAGCCTGGTATTGGAGCCAGGTGGGAGCCCTCAGCATCTCTACCAAGGCAGAGAGCGATTCGGGTTACCCTTATTCGCACCAGCAGGTTTTCGTACCTAACCGCTGCGTATAAGTATAGACCTAATCAGGAGCGCGTCAAAAGCTTTATGCCCAGTAGGTGATTGTACTCAATCAGATGCTAGGCGTGGGGAAAAGAAAACACGAGGCGTATCGTGTATACGGTGAGCGTTTTCTTGGGGCTCCACAACAACGCAGACGGGAGTTTTTGACGTGCTACTCAAGGATTCCGTCAAGGTTGACGTCGTAAAGAATCTGCTCTCCGACTAGGCGGTACTCGGTCATTTCTGCGTCGGTAAACCATATCGCTATTTCGCGCTTCGCCTCGGCGGCTGATTCGGAGCAGTGGATAAGATTGCGTACCGCACGGTCATCAACTGCCGCGATGTTGTACGAATCCACCGTGAGGTCGCCGCGGATAGTGCCGACGTCCGACGTTGAAGGCTCGGTATCCCCCGTTATCTTCTTAATGACCGCCGCTGCCTGATTCCCCTCCCAGACCATCATGAGCACGGGGCCGCAGGTCATGAATTTCACGAGCTGGCGGATTATGTCTTTGCCGTATTCCATCGGCTCTTTGTCTGCGGGAAGATTGTTGGCCTTTTTGTCTTCGAGAATTTTCGTCCCCTTCTGCAGAAACCACGCGTCGTCCTTGTTGTAGTGTTCCCAGAATTTCTTCTCGTCGGCGACACCAAAACGCATCCCCACGAGCTTGAGGCCCGTGCGCTCATAGCGCTTGATTATCTCGCCGATAAGCCCGCGCTGTACCCCGTCGGGCTTGATGATGACAAAAGTGCGTTCTTCTTTTGGATGTTCCATGAGCGACATTCTACTATATCTTTCACGAAAACGTTACGCGGCGACGAAAGTCTTACGGATTGTCGTTCGTAGGGACTTTGATTGACCCTTGAATAGCCGCGAGGCTTCAAGTATCTCGACAAGTACCGGCTTGTTCTGCCTGCTGAAATGCACGACGAGATTCCCCATCTCTTGGGCGTGGTCGATGATGGTCCGACCCGCGCTTTCCATACTCAACACGTCCGCGTCGGAGTCGTACGAGATTTTTGTGTTAGCTTTCTTTTTCATATTGTGATTTCATGCCCGGATAAAATGTGATGACGATTTTTGTACCTCCCTCAACTTTGTACACTACGCGCAAGACTCGTCTTTTATCCCAACCAACCTGCGCAATGAGAAGCGGCAACCGACTATAATCCACTCGATCCGGTTCTTCAACAGCTCCAACGACTTGCCGTTTAGAAACCGAAACACCGTGCCGCCGCAAGAGCGCGAATTTTCGAAGTGCATGCACCGTAAACCGAACCTGCATGTACTATATCATATCGCATAAAACATCTGACTGGGAGGTTAAACCTCGGGGGTTTTACACACCTACACCTACACAGACGGTATATTAAGAGCCCCTAAGACTTTTTGAGTATCGGCGAAGCTCGACAGTATTATATTGGCTCCCGCCTCTTTGAACTCTTGTCTCGGATGACGGGGGCCAATCAAGCCAACTCGATTAGTAACGCCTGCATCAACTGCTGCTTTAATGTCGCGCCAAGTGTCTCCAATTACATACACGCCCGGGTTATCAGTTCGAAAGTTTGCCCTTTCGCACGCGAGCTGCACTAGGTCACTTCTTTTTTCATGTGGATCGTCTCCATATCCTCCGACCGAAAAATAATCCCAAATATTGACGTCCTCCAACTTCAGCCGGGCTAAGGACTTGCGGTTGCCCGTTATTAGCCCGAGGGTAACACCTCGGTGCTCTAACTGGTCTAGTAAATTTTTAACCCCTGGCACTAGTCTAATTGTTCCCTTTTCGAATGCCTCATGTATGAAAGGAACGACCTCCTTCATAAGATTGGGCAATTCTGCTTTAATCTTGGTGTCGTCCCAACCAGCGGACTGTAGTAGCAACGCTAAAATTTGCGGCTCTGTCATGCCGCCAGTTCGCATCCCTTCAAAACTTACCTCAAGGCCGTACAGGTGGCGGATTGCGGCAACGGGAGCGGTGTCCGGGGGACAGTTGACCAACGTGCCGTCGACATCAAAAAGGATTAGGCGCTCCATGGATATTGCTAACCTCACTGATACAGCGACGCGGGGTTCGGGAGGTCGAGCCCCGCCCCCGGCGGGGCGAGCGGGTTTGGTTCGACGGCGGGCTTCTTGCCGTAGGCCGCGTCGAATTTGCGGTTGATGTCGGCTTCCACCTCTTGCCTGTTCTTGCCGTACGTCTGATACGAAAGCTCTTTCAGACCCTCGACCGAGCTGTAATCCATCTTTGGTAGTTCCTGCGTCTGAATAGTGAACGGCCTTGCAGGCACGCCGTTTACGAGAAGCGAGAGAACGGCGGTGCGATTGGGGAGATTTTCAAGGTCCTGCTGGGTGAAAATGGGTGTGAATTGTTTCTCCAAAAACTCGGCGTCCTGTGAGCCGATACGGAACGACGCTTTCGTGCCTACGTTGCCGATGACCGCGTCACGGATATCCTCTTCGAGCTGCGCGATGAATTGGTGAGCAATTGTAAGCGAGAGTTTGTATTTGCGCGCCTCGGAGAGAATGGTCGCGATAGACGGCGTCGCAAAGTTCTGGAATTCATCGATGTAGAGATAAAAGACCGGCAAGAGGTCGCCGCGCGTATCCACGCGTGAGAAAGCCGCTTGCAGGAATTTGGAAACGAGAATAAGACCGAGGAGCGAGGTGTTTCTGTCGCCCAAACGGCCCTTCGAGAGATTCGCGAGGAATATCTTTTTCTTGTCCATTATTTCGCGGAAATTGAAAGCGGATTTTTCCTGACTAACGATAGGTCGCATAATGTCGTTGGTGAGAAAGACGTCGAATTTGCTCGTGATGTACGGCGCCACATTTTCGAGGCTCGGGTCGCCCTGCGCCTGCTCCGCGATTTTGCGCCAGAACTGCACGATGATGGGATTCTTGCAGTGACTGAGCTTCAGATTGCGGAATGCCGTGTCGGCAAAAACGCGCGGAATTTCCACGAATGTGGAGCCTGTGTCGGGATCCTCGACGACGAGCTGCACTGCGTTGCGGTAGTACTGCTCGAACATCGGACCGAAGGCCTCCGGTACATCGGCGTAGAGTTTGCGGAAGATGCCATAGACTTCGTCCACAACGAACGTCTTCATCTCGGGCTTCGAGCGGTCATATTCGAGCATGTTGAGACCCATCGGACGCGCGGTATGTGCGGGGTCGAAATAGATGACGTCTTTCATGCGCTCGGGCGGAATGCACGCGAGCACATCTTCGATGTCGTTGCCGTGCGGATCGATGAAGGCGACACCCTCCCCGTTCTTGATATCCTGAATAATCATATTTTTGATGAGCCCTGTCTTTCCGGTACCCGTCTGCCCGATGACGTACGCGTGGCGCAGGCGGTCCGATGAGCCGAATCGCACAGGCGTCTCGTCCGCTCCGTACTTATTGATGCCGATGGTAATGCCGTCGCTCGGAGTGGCGACCGGAGCAGGCGCCTGCTTGGCGAAGCTACGCTTCAATTCGCGGGAGGTTGTGAGACGTTCGGCGGTAAAGTGGAATATCGAGGTAACTTCTGCGAGAGAGAGCGGCATCATGATGGAGTGGTCGAATTCGCGGTACGTGAAACGGCGGATGAAATCGGAAAGGCCCCAGCTCCCGACATTTTTAAAGACAAGGTGATTGCCTTTTGGGTCGTCATATTGGTTAAACGGCGATTCGAGATTTTCGAGAAGTTCTTCCGCACGCGCTTTCGTCGGCGCCGAGGTGACGAGGCGGATAGAAACGGGAGCGATGCGGCTTTTTATCTTTCTCGTTATCTCTTCGGTCATCACCTGGTCGCTGGAGCGCCGGAATTGTTTCTCGACTTCCATTTCATACTCTTTTGCCATGAATATTTTTTTCGCCAACGTGTAGACCGCTTCTCCCAGCTCCGTCTCGGGAACTTTGATGGCCTTGCGGAAGTGTTTCCCCTTCTCGAGTTGGCGGATTATTTTTTTGTAGTGGTGATTGTAGCGGTCACCCTCGGTCGAAACGGTTATCTGGAGCGCGGCGCCTTCCCCATGCTTCGCCAGCTTTGCAAAAGCCGCCAGGAGCACGTTCATCGGGTCGTGCTCGAAAAGCTCCGGGGTCTTGAGAGGTAGTGACGGATGATCCGCAAGGGTCGCGTAAGCGGCCGCATGGTGTCCTTCGTAGTTGAAAATATTGTAATCCCCCCGTGCTTCCGACATGTGTGCGTTGGGGAAGACGGATGAGACGAGACGCTCGGCAAGTACCTTTTTGGCGCGCGGGACTCCGAGATACAAAAACGCTTCTTCGGTCCCCTCTTGCACGGCGATTTCCAGCGAGAAACCTTCGTGCGGGTCGATGAGCGAGGTGAGTCCCGCATAGAGTTGCTCGGTTGACGAAAGCATCTGCTCAAGCCTGTACTGATCGCGGCTGCGCGTCATGTCTTCGCCATGCGCCTGCGGCTGTATCTCGAAGAGCACCATGTTAAGGGCCCGGCGGACCTTCTCGGGCACGCCCATGCCCTTGTCGGGTAGTCCTTCGGCGATGTAGCGCACGAGCGCGCGATGGATGTCGTCCTCGAGGTGCGGATTTTTCATCCGTGCGGCGACCGAGAGCGCGTTCCTGATGCCATTCTGCTGCACGAGACGCAATATCTCGTCCACTTGCTTGTCGTGCGTCTCTGGCTCGAGCTTCAGGACGTTTTTGAGTATCTCGGGCTCGGCCATGACGACCGTCTCGTGAAGAATGGTCGTAGGAGCAAGCTCCGCATACGTCGCGACTTCTCGGCGGGCAATACGGTCTTTTTCAAAACGGTTGTCGGGCGTTTCCATCTCGGCCTCCTTCTCCCGCACCCGCTCACGCAAATACGCCAACTCCTCTTCGGGAGATTTAAATTTTTCGGGAGCCGCACTCCGCGGCTTCTCCATCATGGGAGGCATGTGGAAAGTATACCCCATGAGATAGGCGCAGCCGCCATCTCACGGGGTATATCACTCCTATGTGAGGGATTTCGTGCCGATGTCGCGGCGGAAGTGCATGCCTTCGAAATGAATCTTGCCGACTGCTGCATAGGCGCGGTCGAGCGCTTCTTTGAGTGTGCCGCCGGTCGCGGAAACGCTGAGTACGCGACCACCCGCTGTCACGAGTTGGCCGTCTTCCGACCTCGTACCTGCATGAAATACAACCACTCCATCGACGCTCCGCGCATCATCAATTCCCGTGACGGGAAATCCGGTTTTGTACTCTTCGGGATAACCGCCGGACGCGATGACGATGTTCGCCGCAAATCCGTGCTCCCAAACGACCGAGTGGCGCATCGCATCAATCGTGCCGTCGATAGATGCGTCCAGAAGATCTAAGAGGTCTGTCTTGAGCAGGCGCATGTATACTTGGCACTCCGGGTCGCCGAAACGGGCGTTGTATTCGAGCACTTTGGGTCCGTCGAGAGTCAATTTGAGACCGGGGAACAAGAGGCCCTGGAATTGGACCCCTCGCTTTTTTATCGCCTCAAATGTCGGCACGAGGACTTTGACTTCGATACTTGCCATTATGTCGGGCTTCGCCCACGGGACCGGCGCGATGGTGCCCATGCCGCCGGTATTTTTCCCCTGGTCTCCGTCGAGGGCAGCCTTATGATCTTGGGATGACGGGAAAAGCACGTACGCGATTCCGTCCGTGAGTGCATGAACGGACATTTCAGGCCCTTCCAGAAACTCCTCAACGACGACCTCACCTCCCGCATCTTTATGGACGCGCTCTATCATTATCTCGTTGATTGCTTTTTCGGCTTCTTCGAATGTCGAGCATACGTACACACCCTTTCCGAGTGCCAGGCCCGACGCTTTGATAACTATCGGTACGCCATGTGCATGCACATACGCGAGCGCCGGAGCTGCCGCTGTAAATACGGCGAATTCTGCGGTGGGGATTTTTGACTCATGCATCAGCTGTTTGGAGAAGGCCTTTGAGCCTTCTATCTGTGCGGCCTCTTTGGTGGGACCCCATACGCGCAGTTTGTGCTTCTTGAATACGTCCACGATACCCCCGACGAACGCGTCATCCGGTCCGGGTATCGTAAGACCGATGTTCTTTTCTTTGGCAAAAGCCGCCAGCTTCTCGAATTCCATGACGCCGATAGGAACGTTCTCGGCGAGAGACGCCGTCCCGCCGTTACCCGGTGCCGCATAGAGCTTGCCTGCGCGCGGTGACTGTTTCAACTTCCACAGAAGTGCGTGCTCGCGGGCTCCGCTTCCTACGACTAAAACGTCCATACCTGCATTTTACCCTATATCTCTAGCGTGCATTAGCGTACTTAACTTATGCGGCCGCATCGGTTAAGTACGTCAGTTGCCATGACCTTCAATATACCGCATCGCGTCCTCTGGTGTATCAACGAACCGTATCGACTTCATAACGTCATTCCTCAAAAATCCCTCATCGCTCATCCTCTGTAATTGCTGTTTGAGTCCATCGTAAAACCCGTCCGTGTTCACGACGACTGTTCGTTTGCCGCCCTCGTCATTCTTTGTCATGCGCACGACCGCCGAAAGCTCGTTCAGCGTGCCGATGCCGCCGACAAGGACCACTACGACGTCCGCGCGTTTGATGATACCTGCATTCATTGCGTGTGAATCCTCGACGAGAATTATCTCATCCGCATTCTTGTATGTTCTCTCTTGTACGGCCGCTCGCGAGACCGCGATGATGCGTCCGCCGCCCTTGTGGATCCCGTCGGCGATGATGTGCATAAGTCCTTCGTTGGTGCCGCCGAAAACCAACGTGTGTTCATGCTCTGCAATCAGACGGGCGAGCGTTTCTACAACGCTTGTGTATTTACCCGCAACATCGTATTGGGACAGGAAAACGCCGATGTTCATCGGCTCATTCTACTACTCTTTCGTAAGGATTTCAGGCCCGTTTTTTGTTATCAAAACCGTGTGTTCTGCGTGCGCAGTACGCGAACCGTCTTTTGTGCGGTAGGAATAGCCGTCTTCGTCTATAAAAAGGTCGCCCGAGCCGAGCGTCATCATCGGCTCTATCGCTATCACAAGCCCTTCGACGAGCTTCGTGCCCTTCCCCGGCGCACCGAAATTCGGCACGTGCGGTTCCTCGTGCACCTTGAGCCCCACGCCGTGACCTGAAAGATTTTTTGGGTAACCGAATCCGTAATTTTCCGCGACTTTCTGCACCGCATACCCGATATCCCCCGTGGTACTGCCGACCGTAGCCTCTCTGATGCCTGCCGCAAGCGCCTCGTACGTGCCGCGCACCAATTCCTCATCGTGCGGGCTTACCGGCTTCCCTGCGATGACGGTCGCCGCATGGTCAGTGTAGAGCCCTTTGTGCTTGATACCGAAATCGAGACACACGACATCGCCCTCTCGGATGACCGCAGTATTTTGGCTCGCGGGAGAATGCACGATGACGTCGTTGATGGACAGGCAGAGTCCCGAGGGATACGGTATATCGGTCTTGCGCTCTTTGTGTCCGTGGAATGCGAGCTCATCGCCGTCGGCTTTTACCATTTCGCGCGCCTTGTACTCTAGTTCACGCGCCACCAGCCCCGGCTTGACCATCGCGCTCAGGATGCGCACGTGGCGTGCGAGCCGCTTGCCGCCTTCGCGGAGTGCGTCGATATCCGCTTGATTCCGGACTATCATGCGAGCTTCAATGCCTTCACTACCTCGGCGAACACTTCATCGATCCCCGCTTCCCCTTCTACCTCATGGATAGTCCATCCTAATGTTCGAAGCTCCTCAATAGACGGCACGACGTGTTCTTCGTACCACCCGAATCGGCTCGCGAGTGCTTCGTCTTTGGCGTCGTCGAAACGGCCGCGCGCGATGAGCCGCTTCTTTGCGGACTCTTTGGAGAGATTCAACACAACAGCTTCCAAAGTATCCCGCTTCCACAACTTCATCATGTCGTCGACCGCGCGCGACTGGTCGGGCCTTCGGCATGTCCCGTCGAGTATAAGGTGCTGAGTGCCGTCAAAAGAAGTGTTGAGCATGCCGGTAAGCATATAAATGGGCATAAAAGACGGCACGAGACCGCCCGCGGCGAGTATCTCTCCGGTGCGTACGGCAAGCGATGTGCCTGTTTTCATAAAATCCCTCAACAGGTTGCCCATTTCGGGGCGGACGACCGGCCGCGAGGGGTCGTTTTTCCGGAGGTACTTCTCCAAGAGCTCACATTGCGTTCCTTTACCCGAGCCTGAAATGCCGAAAAATGCGACGGTGAGTGGTTTCATAGCGATGATTATATACCAGCGGAGCGACTACGCCTCTTCCCGCCATTCTTTGTATTTTGTCAGGACGGTATCAGTGACACCGCTCAAGTCGTTGTCCTTGGTATCGATGACAAGGTCAAAATTCTCCGGGTCGGTCGGGTTCACACCGTACAGAGAGAAGTACCTCTTTTGCTCGCTCGCGAACCTCCGCTCAATGCTCGCCCGCACGTCTTCTACCGATTCGGCGTGCTCGCTTACACGGCTTTGCTTCAGGACATCCTGAAAAATACGCTGCGCCGCCGAGTCGACGTCGATTGCGAGGAACACCTTGAAGGAATCCGGCATCCAATGCCATGCCATGCGGGAGTCGATGACGAGCTTACTTTCCGTCTTCCCCATGCGTTGGAGCAGTTCGTCGACTTTGTAGTCGATGTCGCGCTTGGCTTCGGCGGATATATTCGTCGCTTCGACGGTCTCTCCGCGCTGTGCGGCTATCTCACGGAAAAGGTCGCCGGAAGAAAAATGCTTGTAGCCGAGCACGCGCGCCACTTCTTTCGCGGTTGAAGATTTTCCTGACCCGAGCGAACCTGCGATGGTTATCAGCTCTTTTTTCATCCCGTTAGAAATAGGACGCGGACCGGAAACGGGGTACGTGCCTTAAATCGCTACAGCTAGTAAAAACGACCGCTTGCGGCAATTGGTATGAGAGTCCGCTATTTCTAACGGGATTCATCGGTTAATACTCCCGTATGGAGGTCTGTGCGTCAATCTTTTTCACAAGATCAAGCACGACGGAGACCGCGATGAGGAGCGCCGTGCCGCCGATAGTTATCGCGGTGATGCCGGTAATGCCCTGCAAAACGATAGGCAAGACCGCGAGGGTGCCGAGAAAAAGTGCTCCGACGAGCGTGATGCGCGTAATGATATTGCCGAGATATTCGCTCGTCGTACCCCCCGGCCGCACGCCCGGAATAAAGGCGCCGTTCTTCTGGAGATTCTTCGCAATTTGATTCGGCTCAAACGTGATAGCGGTGTAGAAGTAGGTGAACACGACGACCAGGAAGAAGTAGAGCGCCCCGTATACCCATTGATTCGCGAGCGCCGCAACGACCGCCGAGGCGCCTGAAGCGAGGAACGGGATGGAACTCTTCGCTATGAACGTGGCGATCATCTGAGGAAAGAGAAGGATGGAGAGTGCGAAAATGATAGGAATAACTCCCGCCTGATTCACGCGCAAAGGCAGGTAGGTGGAAATACCTCCCAACACCTTCGTCCCGCGCACGCGGCGCGCATAGGTGACGGGAATCGGACGTTCCGCCTCCGTGATAAAGACAACGCCCGCAATAATGACCGCGGCGGCGGCGGAAAACGCGATGTATACAGGAATCTGCGCGACATCGAACGAAAAGACGAGTTGGGCGAGCGCCGACGGGAGTCCCGCGACGATGCCCGCAAAGATGATGAGCGAGATGCCGTTGCCGACACCAAACTCGGAGATGAGCTCACCGATCCACATGATAAGCATCGCGCCCGCCGCGATGACCGTGACGTTGGTGATGAAGCCGAGCAGCGTGAGATTGGGGACGATGCCGTTTTGCTGTAAAAGGAGGAGGAACCCGAAACCCTGAATAAACGCGAGCGGCACCGAAAGGTAACGCGAGTACTGCATAAAACGCATGCGGCCCGCATCGCCTTCTTCCTGGTACATCTCCTTCAACTTCGGAATGAGTATGGTCATGAGCTGCATGACGATGGACGCGGTGATGTACGGAGAGACACCGATCATCATGATAGACAGGTTCGAAAAGCCGCCTCCGGAAAAAATATTGAGGAGGCCGAGGAATTGGTTGTTGCTCAAAAAGGCTTCGAGCTGTACGGCATTGATGCCCGGTATGGGGATAGCAGCGAGAAAGCGGAAGACAACGAGCGCGGCCAAGACGAACAGAAGGCGTGTGCGCAACGTCTCATCTTCGAAGACAAGTTTTATTTTGCGAAGGAATGTTTCAAACATGTTAGTTTTTCTTAACGAGTATTAACGAGTTTAGAAACAACTTACACCCCACACACGGTACGCTATTGGGCTTCTGCGGTATTGCGAGACAACATGAAACCTGCGGACAAACCGTGTGGGGGGTCAAGTAATTGTAACTCGCTCCGCTCATACAATTATTTGACCTCCCGCCTTCTCGATAGCAAGGCGTGCCGAAGCCGAGACCGCAATACCCTTGACCGAGAGCTTCTTGCTCAAGCTTCCGGTACCCACGATCTTCACCGGTGGCATAACGCGCGTTGATATAGCGCGCTTCTCCGCAAGCGTCTTTGAAGTGACTTCGGCGCCGCTGTCAAAAAGCTTTTCGAGGCGGTCGAGCGAGATGACAACCGCGTCGAGCCGGGTACCGTCAACGCTTCGGCCGCGATTCTTGCCGTACCCGCGGCGTTTCGGCAACTTCTTGATGATGTCGCGCATTTCAGGGCGCTTCTTGCGACCCGCGCGAGCGTTCTGGCCTTTGGTACCGCGGCCCGACGTCTTGCCGCGTTTGCCTCCGCGTCCGACGCGCATCTCTTTGCCTAAAGTCGTGCGTTTAAGTGTGTTGAGTGATGCCATAGGGGTAGTTTTTAGTAAATAGTTAGCAGTAGACAGTGAAATACAAAACTACTTCATCGATACTTTCTTGAGGGCCTCGATGGCCGCGCGTGCGTTGTTTACGGGATTCTTGCTGCGTGAAAGAAGCTTTGCGGTGACGTCGCTCACACCGGCAAGTTCGAGCACGGTACGTACGGAGGAACCGGCGACGAGTCCGCGTCCGGCGCTCGGACGGATTTCCACGCGCGACGCGCAGAACTTCGCTTCGATGTTGTGGGGAATGCTGCGAGTCTTCGTAAGATTCACCTGTATCATCGCGCGCTTTGCCGCGCGGGTGGCTTTTTCTATCGCTTGGGCGGTGTCAGCCGCTTTGCCCAGGCCCACACCCACACGCCCCTTCTTGTCACCAAGGACCAGAGCCGCGCTGAAATTGAAACGGCGGCCCCCCGCCATGACGCGTGCGACGCGGCGAATGCCGATGAGCTTCTGTGCGAATTCGCTGCGGCGGTCATCTCCCCCGCGGCGCCCGCCGCCCGGTCGTCCGCCACGCCCACCTCCGCGACGGTCACGATTGCCGCGGCCCGCAAAACCGGCCTTCGGTGCGTGCGCACCGGCAGCAACAGGCGCACCTGCAGCGGCTCCTTCAGTCGGCTTTATTTCGTTTGTGTTTTCATCGGCCATATACGTTCATTAAAATTCTAATCCCGCAGCACGCGCAGCGTCCGCAAAGGCTTTTACCGTGCCAAGGTATTGGAAACCACCGCGATCGAACACGACGGCCTTGATGCCTTTCGCGCCCGCGAGTTTGGCGATGGTCGCAGCTGCTGCTTCCGCCCGTTCGCGCGGCGTCTTGCCCTTCTCGTTCTGGGAAGAAACGGCTGCGATAGTGACGCGTTTCGTATCGTCGATTATCTGCGCGGTGAGACGCGTGTTGGATTTGTATATCGAAAGGCGCGGACGGGTTTCGTTCCCGATGACCTTTGCGCGCACACGCTTGTGCCGGCGGATTCTTTGCTGTGTTTTAGAGAGTGCCATAATTTAGTTGAAAGTGTTATGCGGTGGCTGCGGCTGCGGCTTTTTTGCCCTGCTTCTGGCGGACGACTTCGCCTTCGTACCGGATTCCTTTGCCCTTGTACGGCTCCGGCTTCTTCTGGGCACGGATTGACGCCGCGAATTCACCGACCTGCTCCTTATCCGCACCCGAAACGGTAATGATGTTCTTTTCGACTATCGTAGTAATTCCCTCCGGGATAGCGAGGAGAACGGGGTGCGAGAATCCGACGGCGAGTTTGATTTGTTTGCCCGCAAGTTCGGCCTTGAAGCCGATACCTTCAACCTGCAGCTTCTTCGTAAACGGCGTGTTCACCCCGGCTACCATGTTGCGTACGTGCGCCGCGTACGTACCCCAGAGAGCGCGGCCAAGCCGTGACTTTTCTTTGGGTGTGACGGTGACCTCACCGTTTTGGACTGAAATAGTCACCGCGGGGTGCACCATGCGCTTCAGTGTTCCGCCCTTCCCCTTGACGGTTATCTCGCTCGAAACGACGGACACATCAGTGCCGGCGGGTATCGTTATTGCTCTTTTTCCTATTCTGCTCATATTATTATTTACCAAATCTCGAACAAGGCTTCGCCGCCCACATTTTGTTTGCGTGCTTCCTTGTCGGAGAGAACTCCTTTCGGTGTCGAGAGTACCAGGGCGCCGTGCCCGTAGCGCACCGGCATGATTTCACGTGTGCTCTTGTACAATCTTCGTCCGGGCTTGCTGACGCGCTTCACGCCACGGATGATGTGTTCCCCTGCTTCGTTGTACTTGAGCGTGACGTCGAGTGTCTTGCGAACCTTCTTGCCCTTCTTCTCGATGTCCTGTACGTAACCCATGTCTTTCAATTTTTCCGCGACCGCCATCTTGAACGCCGAGTACGGAATCGAGACGGTGGCCTTCTTGATGGCACCGGCATTCGTGAGACGCACTATGAAGTCACCGATTGTGTCGTTTACCATGAAGATTTCTTTATTCCGGGAATGTTACCTTCCAAAGCTTCCTCGCGGAAACAGATGCGGCAAAGGTTGAAATCGCGCATAAAACCGCGCGGGCGTCCGCACTTGAAGCAACGTCGCACGGTGCGGCTTGAGAATTTCGGCGTTCTTCGCGCCTTTATTTTCATTGATTTCTTTGCCATGAGGTTATGCCGCGAGGAGAGGTTGAAGCTTCTTGCACCCCACCTTTCGGATGTTGGGTTATGGAAGCTTCGTGCGTGACTTTGTTCTTGCGATATCGGCCCTAGACCGATCAGACCTAAAAACAAAGCCCCCTACGAGGCACAGGAAATATACGCGAAGCGGACACAGAAGTCAAACTTGGACTTAGGCGATTACCTCGATATCTGCCGAACCACCGGTAACACCGCTCACTGACGTACACGTTTGGCCCCCACTACCCGCTTTTACCTTTTCCATTGCAGCTTTTGTTGCAGTAACTGAGTCCTTTATGGAAGCATCAATGGTAACATTTTGGCTGCAAATCAGACCTTGACCCGCGTACAGCCAGACGAGATATCCTTCAATATTAAGTGATTTTATTCGTATCTTTTCCCCCACTAAATAATTATGTTCAGATTTCATATTTTTATTATAGGGGAAACGCCTAGCAAGACAAGTCTTGCTAGGCGCGAACGATTGAGGTGAGTAAGACAGCCAACTGAGAGAACGGCCCCTTGTTTACTTGGCTTCCTGCAACGGCAAGCCGAGGTAGCGCAGATACGCTTCTGCTTCTTTCTTGGACTTCGCAGTCGTCACTATCGTGACGGCGAGTCCGAAGATGTCTTTTGAGTCTTCGTCGGAGGTCTCGGGGAAAACAATGTGCTCTTTGAACCCTATCGAGATATTGCCCATCTCGTCGATGGCGGATGTCTTTATACCGCGGAAGTCCTTCACGCGCGGCAAGACGATGTTGATGAGTTTATCGAGGAACGACTGCATGCGTGCCCCCCGGAGCGTCACCTGATAGCCCGCGACATCACCGACACGGCTCTTGAAGTTCGCGATGGATTTCTTGGCGCCGCGGGTGACGGGTGCCTGGCCCGTGATGCGGGAGATGCGGTCGAGGATGAGCTCCAACTTTTTTTTGTCTTTGAGCGAGCCGACGCCGGTCGAGACGATAATCTTCCCGACTTTTGGCGCCTGCATGACATTGGTGTAACCGAATTCAGCTTTGAGCGCTTCGAATGTCTTGTTGTGTTTTGCTGTTTTCATAGTACTTGTAGTGAGCTTGTCGAACTATTTCAAAGTTTCGCCGCTTTTAACCGCAACGCGCTCGCGTGAGCCGTCCGCATCGCGAACAATCTTGATGCGCGTCGGCTTGCCAGTCTTCGGGTCCATGAGCATGACGTTGGATGCGTGTATCGGCATCGGCTTGTCGACTATCTGCCCCTTGCGGTTCTGGGCCGAAGGCTTGCGGTGACGCTTCACGAGATTGATGCCGTCGAGCAGTACCTTGTTGCTAGCGGTAAGCACACGCACGATTGCTCCGCTTTGCCCTTTGTTCTTCCCCGCAATGACGAGGACCTTGTCTCCTTTTTTCAATTTCATACTAAAAATTTATTTTGTACAGATTTGCTAGACAATCTCCGGCGCGAGTGAGCCGATGCGCTGATAACCGCGCTCTACCACTTCGCGGGGGATGGGGCCGAATACGCGATTCGCCTTCGGTTCCTTCGGTTCTTTACCGGTTCCCGCGATGAGCACGACGGCATTCTCGTCGAAGCGCACGTATGAACCGTCGGCCCGGCGGAATGCCTTTCTTTGGCGGACGATGACCGCACGGTGCACTTCCTTCTTTTTCACGGATTTGCGCGGTTGCGCTGTCTGGATAGAAATGACAATCTCGTCTCCGATGCCGGCGTAACGGCGCTTGGAGCCGCCTAATATCTTAAAGACACGGCCGATGATACCGCCGGAATTGTCTGCTATTTTCACGAGAGTTCTATCTTGGATCATATATTATTCTTCACTCTTCACCTGCGTGTCGCGGGAAACGAGTACAAAACGCTTGCGCTTCGAGATCGGACGCGTCTCGCGAATGGTTACCTTCTCCCCTATCTGTGCCACGTTGCCGACATCGTGCACGAGGAATTTCTTGCTGAGGCGCATGAATTTCTTGTACTTCGGGTGCTTCACGTAGCGCTCCACCTGGACCGTAGCCGTGTCTTTCATCGCCGACTTAACGACGACGCCTTCAAATGTTTTTCCTAGTTTAATTTCGGGTTCCATATAATGACGAGTGCGAATACTACGCTTTCTTGGCCTTAGATGCAATTGCGGTCTTCCCGGCGGACAGTTGTCGCGCGCGCAACTCCGTCAAGATTTGTGCTATCTCGCGGCGCAACGTGCGGCCCCCGCGGACATCGCGCGTACGGCTGCCTGCACCTCCGAACCGGAACGTGCGAAGAGCTTCGCGCTTGTCGGCGACGGTTTTCTGCAGCTCTGCAACTTCTTGTTTTGAAAAATCAGTCATATGCTAATTGCGGACGACGATGCGTGCAGTGATCGGCAACTTCGTACCCGCCTTGCGCAGCGCTTCGCGGGCTACCGCATCCGTCGCGCCGTCTATCTCGAAGAGTACGCGGCCCGGACGCACATCAAAGACATACCCGGCGACATCTCCCTTTCCGCTACCCATGCCCACTTCCGCAGCCTTCCGGGTAAACGGTCTGTCGGGGAAAATACGTATCCAGATTTTCGCGCTCTTTCCACCGGCACGCGTAAGCGCGCGGCGGGCAGCCTCTATCTGATTGGAGGTGACCCGCGCCTGTGTGAGCGCCTTAAGGCCGTGTGAACCGAAGGCCACCGTGACGCCCCGGGTCTCGGGAGTATTGAGGCGCTTTGTGCCCCGGCGTCCTGATTGCCACTTGCGATATTTTGCTTTTTTCGGTGCGAGCATATTTTATTGTGCGCTTTTCGCGGATTGCTTTTCGTCGGCAAAGATGTTGCCGCGGTATATCCATACTTTGACGCCGATGACACCGTACGGAAGGTATGCTTGTTCACGCGCGAAATCAATGTCGGCGCGCAGCGTCTGCAATGGCACGCGACCGCGCTTTATCTCTTCGGTGCGGGACATTTCCGCGCCACCGAGGCGTCCGGCGATAGCGATACGTACGCCCTGCACATCACGGTTGGCCATGACCTTCTCCACCGTCTGCTTGAGTACCCGGCGGAATGTCTGGCGTTTCTCCAAGCCTTCCGCGACCATGTATGCGACGACCGGAGCCTGTGCCTCCGGGCTGCGGACCTCTTCGATGTCGATACGGACAGCTTTGCGCTCTGCGTGCGGCACGGTGCGCATAACAGCTTCTATCTCCTTGCTGAGTTTGGTCGAGCCCTCGCCGCCGCGGCCGATGACCAATCCCGGCCGGGAAGTCTTGATGATGACGCGAACGGCCTTTTCGTTGCGCTCTATCTCTACCGAGGTGACGTATGATCCTCGCAAACGCTTCTTAAGAAAACGGCGTATCGCGGCGTCTACACAGACGTTCTGCCTGTATTTGGCAGGGCTTTTCGAGAACCAGCGCGACTTCCAGTCGCGGATGATACCGAGTCGGTGTGCGTATGGATGTACGGTATGTGTCATAAATAGCTTATAGCTTTTAGCTGGTAGCTTGCAGTTCTTTCGTTTGTTTCTTTGAGACCTGCACTTTGCGGTTGGACTTCTTTGGTGACGCATTCTTTGCCGCTTTTGCAACCTTCCTCGCCGACACACCGAGCTCGAGGAAAACGATGCTCATCGTCTTGCGGAGGGTTCCCGAGCGTCCACGGCCGAACGGTCGCGCGCGCCGCATCACGGCGCCTTTGTTGACGGTGATGGTCTTGACGAAAAGATTTTCTGCGGAGTTGCCTCTCGAACTCGCGTTTGCGATGGCAGAATCCAAAAGCTTGCCGATAGTCGGCGACGATTTCTTGGGCAAGTACAAAAGCGCTGCGCGTGCGGCGGGTACGGACTTACCGCGGATGAGGTCCGCGACGAGACGCACCTTGCGCGGCGACTGGTGATAATTCTTAAGTAATGCCTTCATACATTTTAAGCACGAAACTCGAAATACGAAAAAGCACGAAAAGAGGAAAGGGACTCAAAAGAATTATTTTTCTGTGTTTCGAATTTCATATTTTTTCGGATTTCGATATTCGGATTTCGGATTTACTTCTTCGCAGGTGCTGCCGAGGCCGTGGCTTTCGCCGCCTGTGCTGTTGCGATTTCCGCGGCCTTTGCGGCCATTTCGGTCTCCTTCTGCATCTTACCGCCATGCTTGATAAATTTGGTCGTCGGTGCGAATTCGCCCAATCGGTGGCCCACCATGTCTTCGGTCACGAACACATCGTCGAAATTCTTTCCTGTGTGTACGGCGAATGTGTAGCCCACGAATTCCGGTGCTATCTGCGAGCTCCGCGCCCACGTCTTGATAGTCCCCTGCGTGGCCTTACGCAGAGATACTTTCTTCATCAGTTTGACGTCCACATACGGACCTTTTTTCAGTGATCGTGTCATATCAATTGAAATCCCGCCTGCGCGGGAGTCCGCACAATGTATAGGAAATGAGGGGCAATGTCAAACAAAACGCCCGCGTACGCGGGCGTTTTGCCATGATGAAGAGCCTCGAAGTTATTGACCGAGCTTCCCTATCAAAGCCTTGAGCGCCGATTCGAGAGCCGTGAGCGCGTTGGCGAGATTGGAATTCGTAGAAACCTTCGCCGCATCGTTCATGTACGGGTATTCTGTCGGCGCGGCTGGTGCGTTGTAGATCTCGATATCGTTCCATGTGCATCGTATCGAGGAAGTCGGATTATTACCCGCATTCAGCTTGCAGTTCGCGAGCGCATCCGACTGCGAGATGTTGGCAGTCGTGATGAAGAGATCGCCGTTGAGGTACCCGCGATAGGTGCCGAGCGTTACGACCGGCGGTTTCGGAGGAAACGGCGGGAGCGTGAGCGATGTCGGGTCGTACGCTGTCGCGAATGAATCAACGGGGCGACCGATCTTTTGCGCGACCTGTGCCGGCGTCATTCCCCCGTTACCGTCCCCGATGTACGTACCGCGGATGCGATAGACCGGTATTGAGCCCGCCAAGTCCGCCGCTGCGGCTCCTGCGAACGAGTAGACGACGATGGCCTTTATTTTGGACATGTTGTCGTTGGTCGGACCCCAATGCCAGAGAACGGGGTCGTAGGAGGAAAGCACGAGCACTGTCGGCCCGCTCAGTGCGGGAAGACTGAGCTGAATACCGCCTTTGGTATCGTCGCCGGACTCATATACCGAAGCGGCTGCGACATTGAACGCGCCGACTTGCTGCTCGATCTGATTAAGTACCGAGGAAATGGTGCCCGCGCCAACATATTGAGACGGAGAGACAATACGGCCGATGCGTGCGGCGAACGTGCCCGCATGCCAGTTGCTCTCATATTCAATCTCAATAACATGCGTACCTCCATTGAACACCCGGGAATATGTGGGCGAGCCGGAGTTGCCGCCGTACGTATTTGCCAGCTGTCCATCGACGTAGAGACGGGCAACGCTCCATTGCGGGTTCGACATATCGAACTCGATCGGCGGTGACGGATTGCCGTACGTGAACTTTCCTACGAAGTAGGCACCAATCTTGGCTGATCCCATTCCACCGCCATTATTGTAATTGAAGTAAGGC
>Ga0154970_136_pt1 | contig 34639 bp, 30 predicted proteins | sample RifCSPhighO2_01_FD_105938 | JGI IMG/M metagenome (GOLD analysis project Ga0154970, IMG submission 105938) | Candidatus Kaiserbacteria bacterium RIFCSPHIGHO2_01_FULL_55_37 | reverse complement strand
CTTTGGCGGAGAGGATTGGCGGCGGGGCGGGGGCCGAGGGCGCGGCGTACTCGCGCGCCCGAGAGAGCAGGCACGGAATCGAATCGTACAATTCAGTACAAAGCCACCAGGCCGACCCAGTAGGTCATTCTGCTGAATGAGGAGCGCGCGACTAGGGGTTGGTAAAATAGGTTCGAGCAGAGTTGTATAGAGTCAATGACGACAGAAAGCCCGCACTGCCGCGGGCTTTCTGCGCAGTGACGGCCGGAGCGATGTCGCGCGAGCTCGTGCGACCGCGAGGCGGGGTCGCGGAAATCCAATCGCGATGGCGATTGGATTATCTGTGACCATAACGTTACCAAATCGGGTTCGCGGAAATTTTTTGCAGCGAAATTATCCGTGGCCGATACGCAAAGCTTCGAAGTCGAATCAATCGGAAACTACTGGAGCGATTTTTCGTACTTGACCAGCGCGAGGGCAAAAGCCACGCGCTCGTCCTTATCGTCCGGTATGTCTGAAAAGATAGAACGGTACGGCTCCAACTTTTCCAGTAATTTCTGTAACGCGTCGTATTGCTCCGGCCCCTCGCTCGCAAGTACGGTGTTCATGACAGGTTGCACTTCATGACGCACTGCGAGTCCCACTTTGCTTGATAAGACCTCCTGCACTTTATGGTCATATCCTTTTGCGATTTCTCCCAACGTCATCGAATTTTTTTGGGCGCGCATGATACCGCCTTCGGCGCTACCGCTCAACCGTTGTTCGAATCCCATGGTTAGATTGTGTACTGATCGCGGCCTAAAAGCAATCCGTACCTTTTTGGTACAATAATCTGATGCACTACCTGCACACAATGGTTCGCGTTGAGAATCTGGAACGGGCGCTCGATTTTTATTGCGGAAAGCTTGGACTCGTGGAGGTGAACCGGCGCGAAGACGAGAAGGGGAGGTATACAAATGTTTTTCTCAAGGCGCCGGATGATGATGTCACTGCCCGTCGCGCGCCTCTACTCGAACTCACGTACAACTGGCCTGCCCGCCGAAGCGAGGGCGAGGGCGAAGGCGGGGACGCGGAGAAATACTCGGGCGGTAGAAATTTCGGGCACTTAGCCTACGCGGTGGAAAATATTTACGACTACTGCGCGGAGTTGGTGAAAAAGGAAATTGTCATCAATCGGCCGCCGCGCGACGGGCGCATGGCCTTTATCCGCTCGCCCGAAGGAATCTCAATCGAGCTGTTGCAGATAGGGGAGGCACTTCCGCCCGCGGAGCCGTGGGCCTCAATGCAAAACACGGGGGAATGGTAATGAGATAAGCCCGCTCCGGTCGATGATGAATCGATGGGAGCGGGCTTATGATTGCGTGCGGTCGCAAACAGGTCGGCCATCACAGCCTGATGAGCTTGATCCGCGACGCCCGCACTGAGCCCGGTCGAGCGTGATCCGGCGCGAATTCGAACGAAATTCGCGATTCTTCGCAGAACACCGTTGTGCTATCAATAAAATCGTTGATATGCACATGCGGTCCGTCACCCCTTTTGATGGGGGGTGCAACGGCCCGCGGATTCTCGCGGGCGGGGGAAATTGAGCTCGGGCGAACGAAGCCCTGGTCCCCCTTGCCGGCAATGACGTTCGCGACGATTCCTTCAAAACGGTCTGACATGCGGTGTCCTCCCGGACGTTGAGCGGAACATATTAAGCGGAGCCTGAGCGGATGCTAAGTCAACCTATGTGCCTGAGTCAAGGAGGATTTTCCGCAAAGTAGCCCGCGGCTGCTATAGTGTCCGGATGAAGATTACGTCGGCCGAATTCGTACGGGGCATACGGGGTACCAATGAGATACTCTCCGACGGCATTCCGCAAATCGCTTTCATCGGCCGTTCCAATGTCGGCAAGTCGAGCATCCTGAACTCGCTTACGGGAAAGTCAGGCATGGCGCGTGTAGGAGATAAGCCCGGGAAGACGACGGAAATCAACTTTTTTCTGATGAATAAATCGCACTACTTTGTCGACCTGCCGGGCTACGGCTATGCGGCGGGTGCGCAGAAGGACCGTGACAAACTCCGCAAGCTCATCATCTGGTATTTCACAAGCGGCGAAGCAAAGCCGCAGAAAGTCGTCCTCATACTCGAGGCGAAAGCGGGACTCACAAAATTCGACGACCAAATGATGCAGCTCCTCAAAGAGCATCGGCATCCCTATATCATCGTTCTGAACAAAGTGGACAAGCTGTCGCAAAGAGAACTTTCGGAGCAGTCGGCTAAAATTGCGAAGTCTGCCGGCGGAGGCGGAGTAGTGCAGACCTCGGTCGAGACCGGACAGGGAATAGATGGACTGCGCGACGCGCTTCTGAGTGTATAATCTCCACCATGGCACGCATCCTCGTTGCTGGCTCTATCGCATATGACCGCATCATGGATTACGGGGGAAACTTTACGGACTCGTTCGTTCCGGACAAATTGCACACGCTGAGTGTCAGTTTCCAAGTGGAGCGCATCAAAGAGGACTTCGGCGGGGTCGCGGGGAACCTCGCGTACAATTTGAAGCTTCTCGGCGAAGAGCCCGAAATGCTCGGGACTGCCGGCTCCGACTTCGGCCGGTATGCGGAGTATTTGCAGAAACTCGGCATCTCCTCCGCTTCCGTGCATATCGACCCGTCGGACCTCACGTCCGTCGCGCACATCGTGACCGACCGCGCCAACAATCAGATAGCGGCATTCGCGATGGCGGCGGGCGCGAAGCCGTACGGCCCGCTTCCCGAGGGGGATTTCAAATGTGCCGTTCTCGGTGCCGGGTGCGTCAGCGATACTATTGCCGTTGCAGCACACGCGAAAACCAAGGGCATCAACTACTATTTCGACCCCGGCCAAGCAATGCCTGCATTCGCGGCGGACGACCTGAAGAACATCATTTCCGGAGCGGCGGGCCTCTTCTGCAACGACTACGAGCTTGGACTTATCGAAGAAAAGACAGGCTGGAACGAAGCCGCGCTCCTCACGCAGACGCCGCTGCTTGTCGTCACACTCGGCGCAAAAGGCTCACGGATATCATCGGCAGAAGGCGTCATCGAAGTTGCGGCTGTGCCGCTCACCAAACTCGTGGACCCGACGGGGGCGGGCGACGCGCATCGCGCGGGATTCATCAAAGGGATACTGGCGGGTCTTTCACTCAAACAGTGCGGGCAATTGGCGAGCGTCGTCGCGGCGTATGCCGTGGAAAATTTCGGCACCCAAAATCATCACTTCACGCTTGCCGAGGCGAGCGAGCGGTACGAAAAAGCATACGGCGAAAAAGTTGGGTTGTAGTATAATCACATTTCATGGACCCCGTTAGAAGCTTCGGGAATGTCTTTCAATATTGAACTTTATCATTCATACTGTAAATTATATGGCTTCTAACGGGGTGGACTACGACATCAAAGACATCGGCCTCGCCGCGGAAGGGAAGCGCCGCATCGAATGGGCCGAGCGTGATATGCCTGTACTGCAGAAGGTGCGCGAGCGCTTCGAGAAAGAACTGCCGCTCAAAGGCAAGACCTTGGCGGCGGTCCTCCACGTGACCGCCGAGACGGCGAATCTCGTCCGTGTCCTCAAAGCGGGCGGGGCCAATGTATTCCTCTCGGCATCAAATCCGCTTTCTACGCAGGACGATGTCGCCGCCGCGCTCGTGAAAGAGTACGAAATTCCGACGTTTGCGATAAAAGGGGAGAGCAAGGAGACATTCTTCAAACACATTGAGGCGCTCATCGCGCAAAAGCCCGTACTTACCATGGACGACGGGGCAGACCTCGTTTCCACAATTCACAAAGACCACCCCGAACTTCTCAAAGGTATGCTCGGCGGCACGGAAGAAACCACTACGGGCGTCATCCGCTTGCGCGCGATGCACAAAGACGGCGCGCTCAAAATGCCGATAGTGGCGGTCAACGACGCCAAGACCAAAAATCTCTTCGACAATCGCTATGGCACGGGCCAGAGTACGCTCGACGGCATTATCCGTGCGACCGACGTGCTGCTTGCGGGGAAAACCTTCGTAGTCGCGGGCTACGGCTGGTGCGGCAAGGGGCTTGCGATGCGCGCCAAGGGCATGGGTGCCAGTGTTATCGTCACAGAAATAGATCCCGTCAAAGCACTCGAAGCGGCGATGGACGGATTTTTTGTGACGACGATGCGCAGTGCCGCATCGGTCGGCGATATCTTCTGCACGGTGACCGGCAATATCAACGTCATCGGTGCGGAAGAGTTCAAAGTGATGAAGGATGGCGTCATCGTATGCAACTCCGGCCACTTTGATGTGGAGATAAATCTCAACGACCTGAAAAAAATGGCGAGCGGAGAACCGACTATGCCGCGCGAGAACGTCCAAGAGTACACGATTACCGGCCCGGCCTCCGCCAAAGGCTCCGGCGGGGGAACAAAGCGTATCCGCATTCTCGCCGAAGGCCGCCTCGTGAATCTTGCCGCCGCCGAAGGTCACCCCGCAAGCGTGATGGACATGAGCTTTTCCACACAAGCGCTCGGTAGCGCATGGATGGCCACTCAAAAGACACCGCTCGCTCCGGGCGTGTACGACATTCCCGAGGAAATGGAGCGGGAAATCTCATCACTCAAACTCGCGTCGATGGGTATGAAAATCGACGAGCTTACACCGGAACAAAAGAAGTATCTCGAAAGCTGGCAACACGGGACGTAGTATGGAACCAATGTTCGGTTCCATACCTGTATTCAAGGAATCTCCGGACACCCTACGGCTTCCGGACGAAAAAGAAATGCGCGAACGTCTCTTTGAGAGAGGCCCGGACTCGACGGACTTGAGAGAGCGTTTTTATCCTCTGCTGTTGCGTAAAGGGGGACAATCTCTGACGCCGGACGGCCTCGTGTTGTTACTTTCCTCTGCGCTTGATGAATACTCAAGAATGCAACCGCCACCATCAGTGTCAAATGCCGGAGAATTTGCGGAAGAATATATCCGGGCCCTTACGCCGCGGGCAAAAGATTTGCGCGAGAAAACAATTACACACTGGCGAGTGTTATACGGGAAACAAGAGACGACAGAGTAATATGCGTCCGTGTTTTCATACTGAGATAGTCACCCTAAGAAAGTCGTGCTCGATGGGCTTTGGTTTGGCCGTTGCCTTGTATGTATAAGAGAATAGTCGTGAAAGTCGGGACGAAAGTCCTTTCAAAGAATGACGGCACGCTTGATGAGCGGATTTTGCGACATCTGGCGGAACAAATTTCTCTGCTGAAACGGAAGAATGTCGAAATTATATTGGTGACCTCGGGCGCTGTCGGCTCGGGCCGCAGCCTGCTTACGCTCAAGGGTAAGGAAACGGTACCGAACAAGCAGGTATACGCCGCGATTGGTCAGGTGAAGTTGATGAGTACGTATTCGAAGTTGTTCGCGAAGCACGGCTACCTATGTGCGCAGGTCTTGGCGACCAAAGAAGATTTCCGTGACCGCGGGCACTATTTGAACATGAAAAATTGTCTTGCGGGTTTGCTCTACGACAAGGTAATACCAGTGGTCAACGAAAACGACGTAGTCGCCATTGCCGAGCTCATCTTTACCGACAACGATGAACTGGCGGGACTCGTTGCACTCCAGTTGAAGGCGGATGCGGTCATAATTTTAAGCAGCGTCGGAGGTGTGCTCGACGGGTCATCGCGGGTGATACCCGAGATTACAGGCAGGACGATTTCGTCGTTCCGGAAACATGTGACAATCGCGAAGACCGCCGGCGGGCGGGGGGGAATGGTAAGTAAGTTCGCCGTTGCCCGGAAACTCATGTCGCACGGCATACCGGTGCATATCGCCGATGGAAAGCGAAAAAATGTACTTTTAGATATTATGAAGGGGATTACTCTCGGGACGAAGTTCGTGCCACGCAGGAAGATAAAACGATAAATCTGTATGCGCTCCTGTTTTCACATAGAGATTACCACCCCGAAGAAAGTCGTGCTCAACGGACTTTGGTTCGGCCCCTACTCCGCTAAAGCTTCGAAGGGCAAGCCAAAGAAACCGAAGCGGGTCATCATATTTATCCACGGGCTCACCGCTTCCGCTTTCAGCATGAAGCGGGTCGTGGACGCGCTCGTAGACTCGCAGACCGCCGTCGTTACTTTCAACAACCGGGGATTCGAAAAAATCACGGAGATTAAACGTATAAAAGGGAAGAAAAAAGTCTGGGTTCGTGCGGGTGCCGCTCACGAGGTTTTTACGGAATGTGCGGACGATATACAAGGTGCCATTAACTTCGTAAAAAAAGCGGGAGTAAAGAACGTCTATCTCGCCGGACATTCGACGGGATGCCAGAAGGCGTACTATTGGGCATCAAAAAATAAAAAAGAACAGAACGTGAAGGGGATTATCCTTTTCGGGCCGCTGAGCGATTACGCGATTGCGGTTGAGTACGACAAACGAGGCAAGCTTGCAAAATCGGTGGCTTACGCGCGCCGGTTGGTGCGTGCGGGCAAGGCTCACGAACTCATGCCGGAAAAACTCGGAATGTGGTTTCCGTGCGATGCGCAGCGATTCCTGAGCTTATATTCAGGGAACAGCGCGGAAGAGATATTTACCTATTGGGATACTTCCAAAAATCCGCGGACGCTCAAATCGGTCCGCTTGCCAATACTGGTCATGCTCGCGGGAAAGGAGGAATTTTCTGATATACCGGCGAAACAAATAGCGTCGTGGTTCAATGCGCATTTGCGCAATGGCAGTGCGGTCGTTGTCCCGAATGTGGGTCACAGTTTTAAAGGTGGGGAAAAAATAGTCGCGCGTGCGATTGGAGATTTCGTCAAAAGCACGTTAAACTAGCCCGCATGGAAAAGGGTATTCATGTGGTCCTCGCCCCGGAACAGTTGGGCACGCTGTGGGGCCTGCCCATCACGAATACTCTCATCACGAGTTGGATAGTTGTGGCGGTGTTGATAATTCTCGCGCTTACCATCGGCAAACGCTTGCGGATGGTGCCGGGACGCTTCCAGACGCTTCTCGAATGGGTATTCGGTTTTGTGTACGACTACATCGCAGAGACCCTCGAGAGCCGCGAAATGGCCCGCAAATTTTTCCCGCTTCTCACGACCATCTTCCTCTTTATATTTACGGCCAACATTCTTGAATTCACGCCGGGCATCGGCTCGCTCGGCATCTACCATTCGTGGGGCGGGGAATTCGTGCCGCTCCTCCGGAGCGTCAATACCGACCTCAATGTCACCCTCATGCTCGCGATACTGTCGTTTCTCGTCATCGAGCTGACGGGCATCCTCACCATCGGCGTCGTCAAATATGGGGGGAAATTTTTCAAGAATCCGTTCAAGTCGCCGATAGGATTCTTCGTCGGCATTATTGAGATCTTCTCCGAGGTAGCGCGCATTATCTCGTTCTCGTTCCGGCTTTTTGGCAATATCTTCGCTGGCGAAGTGCTCATCCTGGTCGTTGTTTTCTTCATTCCGTACGTGGCTCCCGTGCCCGTCATGATGTTCGAGGTATTCGTCGGCTTCGTCCAAGCGGCGATTTTCGCCGTTCTCACCTTGTTCTTCATCAAGATAGCCATCGCAGAGCCGCATTGAAAAATGCGGTTTTTGCGTGCTATGATGGGGCGGTCGAATTTACATCTTATTAACTAGTTGTACATTTTCGTATGGACCTAGAATCAGCAAAGACACTCGGCATGGCTATCGCGGTCGGCTTCGGTGTTCTCGGACCCGGTATCGGAGTGGGACTCATCGCGGCGTCAGCGCTCGAAGCTATCGGCCGCAATCCGGAGGCGGCGGGCAAGATTCAGCCGCTCATGTTCGTCGGTATCGTGTTTGCGGAGGCACTCGCCATTTTTGCCCTCGTCGTCGGCTTTATCGTTAAATTTACCTAATTTTGACGCATTGCTTCGTTGGGCATCGGTCACCTGCACTCGTCGTACATTTCTGTACGCCTCGTTTGGCTCCCTCGCCCGCCTCGCACTGCATTCAAAATTAAGTAAATTGGTTGTAGTATCAAATCATGTCAGAACTATTCGAAGCTTTCGGTGTCAACTGGAAACTGCTTCTCGTGCAAGCGGTCAACTTCGGGTTGCTGCTTTCCGTACTCACATACTTCCTGTACAAGCCGGTTTTGCGCATCATTGACGAGCGGCAGAAAAAAATCGCGGAGGGGGTAAAGACAGCCGAGGAGGCCGCACGAAAGCTCGCCGACGCCAAGGTAGAGGGCGACGGCATGATAGGCACTGCGGCCAAAGAGGCTGAGCAATTGGTCGCCGCAGCCCGGAGTCGGGCCGATGAAAAGGGTGCGGAAATAGTAAAAGCCGCCGAGGCACGCGCGAATGCCGTCATTAAAGAAGCGGGTGAACACGCCGAAGAAGCAAAGCGCATGGCGCTTGCCGAGAGCTCCAAAGGAATTGCGCGGGCGGCGGTGCTTGCCGCGGAGAAAATTCTCCGCGAAAAGTCCGCGTAATAATTATGGAGACAGCGTATGCACAGGCATTGTGGAAGATGGTGGAGGGCGGGATGACTCCGGCCAAAGCCGTACATGCGCTCCGGGACACCCTGAAAGCGCATGGCCGGGAACAATTGATGCCTCGCATCGCACGCGCATTTGCACGCATCGCACAGCGCGAAGCAAAGCGGACCGATGTGGTGCTCACGGTAGCGCGCGAAAAGGACGAGCGACGGGCGCACAAGGAAATCAAAGATGCGCTCTCCCGCATGGGAGTCGAGACAAAGGCTCTCAAGACGCAAGTCGACGATACGCTTATCGGCGGCTGGCGCCTCGAGGGCAAAGAGACGCTCGTGGACGCAAGTTACAAGAATCAATTAATCGAATTATATAATCGCGTGACCGCATAGTTCGACCGGCTCACCACAAGTAACACTATGGATTCAGCAACCGTCGAGAAGATAATCAAGGAAATCGGGAATATCGCCCCCGCGCACGAAGGCGAGCATGTGGGGCGTGTGGTCGCCGTGGGCGACGGCGTCGTCGCAATCGACGGACTGAGTAAGGCCGTGATGAGCGAGGTGCTTCTCTTCGAGGAGGGAAAGGGCAAGAAGCTAAAGGGCACCATGTCCGCCGGAGGAGAAGCGCAGGGCGAACTTTTCGGCCTCATTCTCAACCTTGAAGAAGACGGGGTCCGTGCCACCATCCTCGGCGATACCGCGCGCGTATCCGAAGGTATGACTGTCAAATCGACGGGGCGAATCCTTTCGGTGCCGGCGAGCGCGGAGATGCTCGGCCGCGTGGTCAATGCCTTGGGCGAGCACATCGACGGCAAGGGACCGTTCAAGAAAACGACCCTCATGCCTATCGAGCGGCAAGCCGCGGGAGTCATCGACCGTAAATCCGTAACAGTGCCGCTTGCGACCGGGACGAAAGCCATCGACGCGATGATTCCCATCGGTCGCGGTCAACGCGAGCTCATCATCGGGGATAGAGGCACGGGCAAGACCACCGTCGCCATAGACGCGATAATCAACCAAAAGTACGAACCGGAAGCCACACGTCCCATCTGTATCTACGTCGCCATCGGCCAGAAGGAGAGCAAGACCGCGCGCATCGCGCAGCAGCTGCGCGAGCAGGGCGCAATGGATTACACCATCATCGTTGACGCGCCCGCATCGGCCCCCGCCGCGCTCCAGTACCTCGCACCGTTTTCAGGTGTCGCCATCGGAGAATATTTCATGGACAAGGGACGCGACGTCCTCATCATATACGACGACCTTTCCAAGCAGGCGACCGCGTACCGTCAGCTCTCGCTCCTCTTGCGCCGCCCGCCGGGCCGCGAAGCCTACCCGGGCGACGTCTTCTACTTGCACTCACGGCTTCTTGAGCGCGCCTGCCGCTTGAGCGAAGAGAAGGGTGGCGGTTCCATCACGGCGCTACCCATCATCGAAACGCAGGAAGGCGACGTATCCGGCTACATTCCGACCAACGTCATCTCAATCACCGACGGCCAGATGTTCCTCGTGACCGACCTCTTCAACAAGGGCATCAAACCGGCAATCGATGTGGGTATTTCGGTTTCACGCGTGGGTTCTGCGGCGCAGACCAAAGCGATGAAGAGCGTCGCCGGCGGTATCAAGCTGGAGCTTGCGCAATTCCGCGAGCTCGAAGCATTCATGCAATTCGCTTCCGATCTCGATAAGGCGACGGCCGACCGCATCGAATCAGGCCGACGCATGGTGGAGGTGCTCAAGCAAAAAAACGGCGCTCCGATACCGCTCGAACGTCAGGTCGCCGCGCTGTATGCCGCCGGACACGCGTTCTTCCTCGACGTACCGGTGAATAAAGTCACCGAGGTCGAAGGGCAGCTCATGGAATTCCTCGACGGTCAGTACTCGAAGACTCTTGCGGCCATCAAGAAGACGGGGCAACTCTCCGAGGACGCGAAGAAGGAGCTCAATAAAGCGATGGAAGAGTTTAGACTTGCTCACGCCGAATTGTTCAGTGTCGGAAAGTAGACAACCCTTCGACAGGCTCAGGGTATAAGAGCTTGTAGTTCGTAAACTCACAACAATCTCTAATATGGCAAACCTGAAAAGCATCAAATCAAAGATCCTCTCGTACAAGAAGACGGGAACAGTGACTCACGCGATGGAAGCGGTTTCCGCGGTGAAAATGCGCAAATCGCAGGGGCGCGCACTTTCCACGCGCGCGTACGCGCGCGCGGCGCTACGGGTGCTTTCGCACATTGCAGGCAGCGTCGACGTGGAGAGGCATCCCCTGGTGCATAAGGAACCAAGCAAGAACATAACGTGCATAGTTCTCGTAACAAGCGACAAAGGTCTGGCAGGCAGTCTGAATGCGGCGGTGATAAGAAAAGTGATTGAGTTCATCAAAGAACATGATCTATCGCCACAGACCCTCGAATTTATCTGTCTGGGCAAGCGCGGACATGAATTTGCGCAGCGCAACGGATATCGAGTGCTGCACCATGAGACCAATATTACTGACGGCGTCTCGGAGCTTGAGGTCCGCGACATAACAAGTCGCATCACCGCACTACAGACCACCGGAGATGCGCGCAAGGTGTATATGGCATATACGAATTTCCTCTCGACATTCGAGCAGGAACCCATCATGCGCCAGATATTGCCCCTGCGCAGACAAATCCTCCAGGAGATCGTTGAGGGTATTGTGCCTGAAAAGGGGAAGTATGCCGCAATAGCGAGAAGAAATGGGAAGGGCGGGAATGGAGAAGGTCCCGTCGCATACACGATGGAGCCTGATGCGGCAACCGTGCTTGCGGAAGTACTCCCGAAGCTTGCCAACGTTGCGGTATTTCACGCGCTTCTCGAGACCAAAGCGTCGGAACACAGCGCGCGCATGGTCGCGATGAAGAGCGCAACCGACAAGGCGCGCGACATGGCCAAGGGTCTCACCCGCACCTTCAACAAAGTCCGCCAAGCCGCCATCACCCGCGAGGTGTCCGAGATCACGAGTGGTATAGAAGCAATGCGGTAGAAAATTAATCGAAAGAAGGTATAATCCCCTCACAATATGAACTATTCGAACAGAAGCCTCATCGCAGTACTTGCCGGCGCTCTCGTGTTCGCGTACGGCGCTGTTGCAGGTATTGGTTCGTATCAGGAGGCGGCTCTTGTGGGAGGCGTCGCATCATTCGTGGCTATACTAATAATTTCAAATGCGAGAAAGTAATATGACCAAAGGAACCATTACTCAAATTATCGGACCGGTCGTCGACGTGCGCTTCGATGAAGGGTTGCCCGCTATCAAGCATGCGCTTCACGTCAAACATGACAAAAAGATCCTGACACTGGAAGTCGTTCAACACCTCGGGCTTAATCGCGCGCGTTGCATCGCGATGCAGGACACCGCCGGTCTCGCGCGCAATACTGAAGTCTCCGACACAGGCGCGCCTATCTCCGTACCCGTCGGCGATTCTTCGCTCGGCAGAATGTTCAACGTTATCGGTGAACCTATCGATGGTCTTCCTCCAATCCCGCGAGGAGACACCTCCAAGAAGGAGTCACCTCGTTGGTTGCCCATCCACCGCGATCCGCCCGCCTTCGTGCGTCAATCGACTAAAGCAGAACTTTTCGAAACAGGCATCAAGGCGGTGGACCTACTCGCGCCTTTCATCAAGGGAGGCAAAGTCGGCCTCTTCGGCGGCGCGGGTGTCGGCAAAACGGTGCTCATTCAGGAACTCATCCACAACGTCGCATCCGAGCACGGCGGCTACTCGGTGTTTGCAGGTGTCGGCGAACGCGTGCGCGAAGGCAACGACCTCTATCACGAAATGAAAGATTCGGGTGTGCTAGAAAAGACCGCGCTCGTATTCGGCCAAATGAATGAAGTTCCCGGTGCCCGTGCGCGCGTCGCGCTCTCGGGCCTCACGATGGCCGAGGCGTTCCGCGACGAAGGTGGGAAAGATGTTCTCTTTTTCATGGACAACGTTTTCCGTTTTGTGCAGGCGGGCTCAGAAGTTTCTTCGCTGCTCGGTCGCGTGCCGTCGGCGGTGGGCTATCAGCCGACTCTTGCGGAGGAAATGGGTCTACTCCAGGAGCGCATCACCTCGACGACCGAAGGTTCCATCACATCTGTGCAAGCAATCTATGTGCCAGCCGACGACCTCACCGATCCGGCACCCGCAACGACCTTCTCCCACCTCGATTCCACCATCGTTCTCTCGCGCCAGCTCGCATCGTTGGGAATCTACCCCGCCATCGATCCGCTCGATTCGGGCTCAACGGCGCTCACGCCGGAAATCGTCGGCGAGGAGCACTACCGCGTGGCCAACGAAACCCGTCGGGTACTTCAGCGTTATAAGGACCTCCAAGACATCATTGCAATTCTCGGTATCGAAGAACTTTCCGACGAGGACAAGAAGCTCGTCTATCGCGCACGCAAAATCCAGCGCTTCCTCTCGCAGCCGTTTTCTGTGGCGGAGACGTTCACGGGCGCAAAGGGCAAGTATGTCTCACTCGCGGACACCGTGCGTTCGTTCGCTGAAATTCTTGCAGGAAAACACGATGCACAAAACGAACAGGCGTTCTATATGAAAGGAGGCGTTAACGAAGTTATAACGACATCGTAAGTCGTTATTAGTCACGCTCTGTAAAAGGTATGGCCAGCAACTCAAGCACATTTCATCTGACCATCGCGAGCGTCGGCGAGACGCGCTTTGACGGCGCTGCTGTCTCTGCGACGCTGCCAGGCGCGGCAGGAGAGCTCACCATACTCGCGCAGCATGAACCCATCGTCACTACGCTGAAGGCGGGAACGATAACGGTGCGGGAGGCCGATGGGCCCGCAAAGCAATTCAAGATAGACAGCGGCATCCTCGAGTGCTCGGAAAGTCGGGCAATCGTTCTGTTGTAGGCTTGTTTTCAACAGTGAAGCGCCTTCAACGCTCGCGAGGCAGTACAATGAATGCAATGCGTCACGCGCGTATCTTTTTAGTGTTGTTTGTAGCAGTCGCAGTCCTTGCACCGGTACCGGCCGCCGCTGAATTTGTTTCGATGGGTCCGGCCAGCATTTGTCCGAACGGAACGGCAGGGAATCCAAGCGGTGCGCCGAAGTCATTTGGCTTCACTTCTCCTGCGACAGAAGTACGAAGTTACTTGAACAAGAAAGTTTTGTGTCCAAGCGCCTGCTTTGATGAAGCGGTTACGTTGAACGTTGCCATGACGGGTATCACTGTTACGGTCGCGGGGCAAAACAAATGCAGGAAAACTGAGGCGGATCCTCAGGCGCAGGATGCCAGGAAGGACAACCGGGGTTGCGACAAGGGTCAGACGCATCCGAGAGTTATCGTAAAGATCACGGGCCTCAAAGAGCAAATAATTCCCGCAAAGTCCCGCTGCGATGTCTCCAATCTTACGGGAGTCATCAACTCGGTGGCGGAACAGAGGCTCAGTGATGCGCTCGACGGGCTCGACTCGCTCGCTCAGCCCGACGTAGGTGTAGCCGTTGTTGCGCCGGTCGACCTTGGAACGCCCGGGGGACAAAGGATGGTCGCCGAACAGCTTGCCGCGGGTTTTCAGATTCCTGTAGAACAGGCGGAAGCCATCGTAGCAAAGGACAACCTGGCGGCCATACGGGCGATATATGCGGTTTCGCAAGGGAACGAGGCCGCAATCAAAGCCGAAGCGGAGTCGCTCGGACTCAATCCGAATCTGACCGATAAGGTCGCTCTCCGGGCGATGTTGATAAAGGATGGAAACCTGACCGACCCGGAAACTCCGGGTACGCTCGACATTTCTGCGCGCAGCACATTTACGGAGGCCCCTGATACGCCGGCTCAGCCCAGCATTGCTGAGGTCTTGGTGCCGATGTGCTATCAGCAGGGAATGGGCGGATGCGGGGAGGCGTGCAGTGTACCGAATCCGAGCACGCTTACGTGCGCGGCCAACAATCCCGGCGCGCTCACATTCACGGCGTGGCAAGCCAAGTACGGCGGCCGTCCGTGCGGTCTCGCCAACAACACGACGTGTTATGACACGATAGAAGGCGGCATCGCAGCGCAGGCGAATTTGCTCATGACGAGCCCGCGGTATTTCGGGACCGGCAACAACACGATATTGGGAGCATTCTGCAACGGCTACTCGACGTCGAATTGTTCGCAGTATGCGGCATTTATTTCTTCGCAGACAGGCATCCCAGTGAATCAGACCATAGACCCCAACAACACTCAGCAGATAGCGGCCATCATGATGGCGTCGTCGCGTTTTGAGAACGGTCGCGGAGTTATTTACACGCCCGAGCAACTCCAAAAAGGTCTGCAGGTGGCGCTTGGCACAGACGTCTTGCCTGAAGGCACGCCGGGCTACATTGCGAGAACTATGTACGGGACGAACGGCGGCACACAGTACGGCTCGGCTTTCAGCATGAACCCCGCCGCGCCGCCTGCGCCAACGGCCATAGGATACGGCAGCCCATTTGCGCAGGCAACTCCTGCTCCCGTCGCCCAAACACAAACGCAGTCCCAAGCTAGTGTGCAGCAAACACAAGCGCCCCAGACCTCACAACAAATTCAACAAGTGCAAAACGCCGTTACGGGGCCGTCGGTAGCGGAGCAGCTGCAGCAGGCTTTGGGAGGTTCTACCTCTACCGCCGCGTACTCAAGCGCTATCGTCGTAGAGCCGCAGGAAGTCGCGAAGGGGGGTGCGGTCACCGTTTCGTGGTCTTCAAAAGACATGAGTACCGCTTCGCCGTGTGTCGTGCGCGTGGGCTCTGCGGTCATCGCGATGGGCAACGCGGGCTCGAAAGTCGTCACGACCAGTCCGCTCATGTCCTCCGGTTCGCTCGTCTTTACGCTCTCCTGTACGTCACAATCCGGTACGCAGACACGGCGCAATGCGGCGGTATTTGTCCGCTGACGTACGGCTATGAGTTTCAAGAGAATGGTCGAGGATTTTGTCTGCGAACACCCCATTGGAAAGCGCGTCGCGCTTCCAACGGGGCAGGCTGCGGCCATCACCTATGTTTAAAAGAACCATCGAGAACTTCACGTGTGAGCATTGCAATACCAACGTCACAGGTGACGGGTACACCAATCACTGTCCGGAATGTCTCTGGAGCAAGCATGTGGATGTGGAGCCGGGGGATAGGGCGGAGAGATGCGGGGGACTTATGAAGCCGGTCGCAATTTCGGGCACAACGCCGAAGTATCGCATCATCCAACGCTGCCTTCGCTGCAAAGCGGAGCGGTTGATAGACGTTGCTAAGGGCGACGACATGCACGCAGTCCTTACCATTGCGGGAAATCGCTGACGTGGCATCATGCGTGAGTATGTCAGACGGCGGAGGCGGCGGCTCGGGCGGCGACGGCGGACTCGCGGATTTCTTTTGGGGTACCTCCAACGTGGGCCGCATGGGCATCCCGCATTACTACGGTGATTCCGTACGCCAGCTTCTGTTGGGTGCATCCGCACTCATGATAATAACGTCACCCCTCTACACCAATACGCTTCGCCGGGAATTCCCGCTCATTGTCATCGCCGCACTTATGTCTGTCGCACTTTCGGCCGTCATCAATCCGCGCGACCGGTGGGTACCGATAGCAACGGCGCTTGTCTCAGGCATCGGGATGGTCTCATATGCGATGTGGGGAATGTTCCAGTACGACAACATTACCCCGCTGGCATTCGTCTTACGGATGGCGATAGCCGTCATATTTTTGTTCGCTTTCTACTTCAGCATGAAAACGCTCCGCGCCTTCATGCTCCACCAGATAGGAAAGCGTGAGACCATCGACGAATTTGAAGAGGAGGACGAAAAGATAGACCAGGAAATGCTGGAGCGCGAGCAGTTCCTAAACAGTAAGAAAGGTCAGTAGCTGCGTGCCCGGCGCTCTCTCAGCATTGTGCGCAGAAGCTTGTAGAGCACGAAGATAACGAACAGGAGCAGGCCGTAGAAAAGCAGTTTCAGATTGCAGACAAAAAGCAGACCGCTCAAAAGGCCGCGCCAGATAGAACCAACGATAGAACCATTTCCCGCGTCAGCCGAGGTGGTGCCGCCTTGTGGCGCGCGATAGGTGGAGGCACCGAGAACCTGTCCTTTGGGGCTCTCGGACGCTGCAAGTTGTTTCTTGAGCGCTTCTACTGCGCCGTTACGCACCGACTCGCTGAGGGCGAATACTTTCTCCGCAACGCTCACGACAACGGGAGTCGACGAGGCGATGACGTTCGAAACAGTATTCACCGCTTGCGTCGTCGCGGACGGCGGCGGGGGAGGAGGCGGCTCGGCGACCTTGATGCTCACGGAATTTGTCTCAGTGTTCGCGACGGTGCCACTGACACCGGTAATATTCTTGATTGATGCGCTGAATGTGTGAGTGCCCGCCGTGGCGACCCAGTCCGCGGAAAGTATCTGCGTTTCCCCGGCGGCGAGTTTGAAATGCTGTGTGCCTGTATCTTTAGTATCGGCATGAAAGACAACGTCGCCCTCAATGGGGGATGTGGTGCTGTCGTAGACGACCGTAAATATTTTCAGCGACTCGCCAGCTGTCGCTTCGGTCTTTGAAAGCCAGAGCGAGCCGGGGGCAAATCCTGCGGGCATGGCACCCGGCGCCGCAAATGCGACGAACGGCACAAGTGCCGTCGCGCATAAGAGCGAGACAAGTAGACGACTCATCCGGTGATTATACCGTGACCGTTAGGCCTTAGGCCATTAATGACGCATACTGCAACGTATGAAGAAACAACTCGTTCTCGCCGCAGTTTTTAGCATTGTTTTCTTTGGGTTTGGTTCGTCAAATTTTGCGCTAGCTCTCGGTGAACCTATTCCAGGCATAGATATAGTGGTGTGCCCCAGTTGCAATATAACAGCTTCCGACTTGGGCGTTGATAGCGTCGGCACCTTGCCGACAAGTTCTTTCTACTTCTTCAAAGAGTGGAAGCGGGGAATCGCGCGCTTATTCACATTTTATGCGATTGCCAAAGCGGAGCTTGAGCTCAATATCACCAATCAAATAGCTGCCGAAGTGCTGGAAGTTGCAAAGACCAGCTCGGCAGTTAACTACACCGGTCTTGAAAGGGCTCTTCAAAATTTCACGGATGCTCAAGAGCGGCTAAGGTTCAGAATAACCACGATTAATGGAACTTCTAATATTGTGGACTCGGAAAGATTTCTCAAGGCAGTAGATGAGAAAACAGCAAAGCACGCCGTACTCTTGGAACAGCTGACCGAGAAATGCCTTATAGCTGATTGGGATGGACGAGAAGATTGTGAGGTCATCGTACAAAATGCACTGAATAATACTCAGAAGACCTTCACCGCTGCCGTGTCGCAAGGCGGCGGAGGGGGGACACCGACGGGCTCGGTGAACTTCTTGAGACAAAAAGCCGCCGACCAGATACAACGCACGGAGGCCGCGATACGCGAATCCGAGCTTAACTACAAGGATGTCGCTTTCACTGCCACTAACTGGAATGCACCGCAGACTGTAGCGGTCTCCAACACAGATGACGACTCTGCCGGTGTGAGAGTTACCGTGCCAAAGCAGACTCAAGGGACCACTTTCGGAGAAAAGGCGAAAACCGGCGACTCAGGCAATGATGAATCCGACATTTTTGACCGCTGGGGCAAGGCTATCGCAAAGGCTAAGAGCCATCTTGCGGACGCCAAAAAAGCTTTTGCCGAAGAGAAGTACGGCGAAGCATACGGCCTCGCCCGTTCCGCCGAAGCGCTCGCGGCCGGCATATCCGCAGTCAACGTTGACGGAGTTGAGGGGCCCGGCAAAACTGCCCCGTCATCTTCAGAGACCACCTCAAAAGAGAAGATAAAAATCAGTGAGAACGAGTCGCCAAAACCTGAGACCCGTAAACCCATCACCGAATTGGATATTGAAGACACGCCTACCCCACAAACAGCAGGATCAAAATCGGCCACATCAACGGAAAAGACGGAGGCAGCGCAGCCGTCAGGGGGTAGTGCCGGTCCGGCCTCAAATTACGACAGGAACAACTGAACAACGGGCGTCAGTCTCAATTTGACGGGCGCACCTCGCAAAATTATTCCAAAGGTCTACAATAACCGGACGTTCCTACAGAAAGGGAGGCGTCCCGCATGCGAATAGAAAAAGTCATAGAAGAGCTAGGTTTCAAGCCAAACGAGGCGAAAGTCTATGTGGCAGCGCTCGCTTTGGGAGAGTGTCACATCTCTGATATTGCGGCCAAAGTGAACCTGCCGCGCAGCAGTGCGCAGGCAATCGTGGACAAACTCCACAAGGTCGGCCTGATGAATTTCTACGTACGCAGACGCTACAAATACTGGGTCGCTGAGAACCCCGAGCGCATTTTGGCGGATTTTGTGCGCAAGGAAGAGAAAATCCGGGGAGCACTTCCAGCGCTTCTCGCATTACGCAAAGCCGGACACAGCAGGACCCAACATGGAACCGGTCGAAGCATGGACGCGGGCCCGTTTCATATCTTGGCTGATACCTCACTCCAACCTATTCTCATCACGAATAGAAATGCGGAAATTGAATATGTAAATGCCGCATGGGAAGACCAGTTCGGATATTCGTTGAATGACATACGCGGACAAAATCCCCGGATTCTCAAGAGCGGCAAGACTCCGGCCGGGGTGCATGAACGCATGTGGAAAGCGCTCACGGCCGGAAAGTTATTCCAGTCGGACGCGGTAGTGGACAGGAGAAAAGATGGAACATGTTTCAATCTTCTCACTACCGTTTTTCCGGTCAGATACGGAAGTGCCGTCTACTACATTCAGATACTCGATGATATTACGGACGGAAAAAAGGCGGGGCAGGTAAGGCAAGACTTTATTCGGACCGCAGCGGGAGGAAAAGCGTCCTGAAATATCAGGCTCAAACATCCCCAGGCGAGTACCGGGAAGCTGACGACGATATTTTAGTCGTCATCACGGAAATCATTTTTTGCCGCATATACGGCATATTTTATGCATGCTCAGGATTCCCGGCAAAATACATTGTCGTTTACTGAAGGCGGAATGAGGATAGACACAAGCCGTCGTCGGGACAGCGTCAGCGTCGTGACGAAAATTGACTCTTATCAACTGCCGTATTTTACACGTACAACACTTCATTATATGTCCATCATCAATCGTTTCTCCTCAGTGTCGATTATCATCGCGCTCGCTGTCCTCAGCGTTAGCGCGTTTTTTGTTTCCGCTCCGCTCGCGCGCGCAGTGGGGTACAGTCCCGGTGATGTTTTGATTAATGAATTTTCCACGGACCCTTCTACCGGGTCAGATTGGTATGAATTATTGAATACGACCAGTAGCGATATTGATCTATCCAGTTGGACTATTGATAGGGCTGTCACCAGCGATTCAATTTCTTTGTCCGGGACGTTGCCGGCCAACGGAATCTTAGTATTTTCCTCGGCTTCCAATCATGACAACGATGGTGGCGACATGGTGACACTCAAGCAGGGAGCGACCGATATTTACGCTGTTTCATATGGGACCGTCGGGCCGTTCGAAGGTGTAGCGCACACCTCGGCTCCCGATGCTGATCAATCGGCCTCGTATTTGGCAGGCACATGGGCTACCAGCACACCGACTAAGGGCTGGTTCAACGGCGCTCCCGCACCGACGATTGCGACCATTGTGTCGGGCATCAACGAGGGCGGCGTGACGACCAACTGGGGTACAGGCAGTATTCCGGATTCATCCGCGGCTACGGGCCTCTACTTTGAGAAAACTGACTCGGGTCGCGTGACGTTCAGCGCGACGCTCAACCTCACGAATGCATCTACGACGGCATTCCTGCAGAATCTCGGTTCTTACATGAATGCGAGCGCCGCTTCGAGCTCTATCAGTTTTGACGCACGCACCGCAACACAATTGAAGAATGCGGGGGCCGAAATTCAAATATACGGATTTCCCCATGGTGAGGGAGTTGAATATACGGTTCCGGCATCTGAACTTGTCGTCAACGACGATTTGGGGAGTTCTATTGCCACAACTTCGGAGGATTACCCCACCATCAGCGGTTTCAATTGGGCAAGTACTACAGGCATCGTTACATTCAGCACCAGTCACTTCTCGCAGTTTTTCTTTAACGACACCATTAAGCCGAGCATAACTTCTCTCAGCGCTGCTTCCTCCTCTTCCGCATTGAGGATCACCGGAATCAGAGTCACCGCTCATGATAATCGAGGCGGTGTAGACAGAGTTATGTTTACTGACTCCAGTACGCCGCCTTCAGGTAGTTCGTCTGACTGGTCTTCGTATAACTCGTTGAACAGTTACGAATACACTTTCGGATCCGCCGGTTCGCAAATGTTGTACGCGTGGGCTAAAGATGCCGCGGGCAATATTTCGAATTTTGTGGATGGGACTTCAAATGCCGCTGTGACGATAACTTTGGCATCCAAAACCGACCAGACTATCACCTTCGGCGCGTTGGGAGGCAAGACCTATGGCGACATTCCTTTTGATGTCAACGCCACAGCCGATTCAAGTCTGACTGTTTCATTCGGTTCTCAAACATCAGGGGTCTGTACCGTCAGCGGTGGAACGGTAACTATTGTTACTGCCGGGACGTGTACCGTCCGTGCTTCGCAGGCCGGAGATGACAGTTACAACGCGGCGTCCAATGTGGACAGGTCATTTACCGTGGCCCAAAAGTCGCTTACCGTATCTCTCGGCTCGCTGGCAGCTTCCAACAAAGTGTATGACAGGACCATAGACGCAACAGTAGTCGGCAGTGCCGGCTCCCTTGTCGGTAAAGTTGGCAGTGATGATGTGAGCTTAGCAGGCAGCCCCGCGGGGTCGTTTGCTACAAAAAACGTGGGGGACGGCAAAACCGTTACAGTGAGTGGCTATACTCTCGGCGGAGCCGATGCGGGCAATTACACGCTTACTCAACCGACTCTCACCGCCAACATCACGTCCAAGCACATCACCGGCAGCTTCACGGCCGCTAACAAAGTGTATGACGGCACAAACACAGCTACGGTCACAGGCCGTTCTCTGACCGGCGCGGTGGAAGGAGACGATGTCAGCTTGACCGGCGGTACCGCTACATTTAGTGACGCGAGTGCCGGGAACGGCAAGACAGTCACACTTGCAGATGCCAGTCTGTCTGGCGCAGATGCCGGCAATTACATCCTGGATTCAGTCGCGACTACTACGACCAATATCACGCTTCCTGCCAATACTCCGCCGACCTTTGATGCCATTGCCAACCAGAGCGTTGATGAGGACGCTTCGTCACAGAATGTGTTTATCACTAACGTCACGCAAGGAGATGAATCCGACCAGACAGTAACCATGTCGGCATCTTCAAGCAATTCGTCTATCATTCCAAATCCGGCGGTTACCGGAAGCGGCTCGACAAGAACATTGACTTACACGCCAGTAACTGATGCGAATGGGGCGGTCACCATTACCGTGACTGCCGACGACGGACAGGCCGAAAATAATACATTCTCCAGAACATTCACCATCACGGTGAATCCCGTCGCAGAAACTGCCCAGGCCACTCCAACCTTCAGCCCTGTCGCCGGAGCCGTGGCATTCGGCACAACCGTAACTATTACTTCATCCGAAGCCGAGCATATCTATTACACCGCTAACGGAACAGACCCCGCCACATCAGTCGGCGGCGCCACGTCTGAATATGGGGCATCGCTTACAATTGATGCCGCCAAGACAATCAAAGCAATCGCCACGAAAACAGGGTCACCAAATAGCGCCATCGGCAGTGCTGCTTACACCCAGGCCGCTTCTGCCAATCTGACCGACATTGCTCTTAGCGGCACGCCCGGCAACTACACCTTCACCGGAGGCACATACACCTACAACAGTGTTACCGTCGCTAATAGCGTCTCTACTATTACGGTCACTCCGACCGGAGCCGGAGTCATTACCATGTCCTTGGACGGCGACGAGGCTGTCACCCTGACTTCAGGCGCGGCCTCCGATGCGATTGCCTTATCGGCGGGAGCAGCAAAGACTATCACCGTCATTGCCACCGAGACCGGCAAGTCGGCCAAGACCTACAGCATTAATGTGACGAGAGCTCTCCCCGCCGTAGGTGGCTCGGTGAGCATCTCCGGCACTGCAAAGTTCGGGCAAACACTGACCGCCGATCCAAGCGCACTCACCAATGCAGGAACACCAACATATCAGTGGAAGCGGGGCGGAGACCCAATATCCGGAGCAACAACATCAACCTACACATTAGTAGAAGCTGATATCGGGACAACAATCACTGTAACCGTAACAGCACAAGCCGATGTAGGAACAGGCTCTATCACCAGCGCAGCAACAGGAGTTGTTGCAAAAGCAGATGGTCCGGCAGCGCCGGACGCCCCGACGCTGGCAAGTAAAACAGCTACAAGCATTACTCTCACGGCAAACTCTTTAAACCGATTCAGTATAGATGGGTCTACATGGCAAGACAGCAATGTCTTTAGCGGATTAACTCCATCAACCGGCTATACATTCTTTGCCCGAGTTAAAGCGACGGCGACAACCAATGAACCGTCGGCAAGCGATGCGAGCGAGACCTTTACCACTAACGTCGACCCCGATATCGCTGCTGTCGCCGCTGACAAAGCCGCCCTCGTTGTTGACGATATCAAAGGCGAGAATACCGATCTGGACAATGTTACCGGAGCATTGACCAACCCGCTTCCGTCGTCCGGCGAGAACGGCTCGACCGTTACGTGGGCATCAAGCAATACCTCGACGATTTCAAATGACGGACAGACCGTCAACAGGCCTGCGTTTGCGGACGGGGATGCGACCGTTACCATGACCGCCACAATCAGCAAAGGAGCCCAATCAGACACCAAGGCATTCACGGTAACGGTGTTGAAGTCGCTCAATTCCGCGAAAGCAATTACTGCGTTCAGTTTTCCGACGGGAACAGGAGTTATCAATGAGGCCTCCAGCACCATTGCGGTCAATGTTCCGTTCGGTACTGATGTTACCGCTCTTGTGGCGACGTTCACTACCACCGGAGCCGGAGTGAACATTGGTGAGTTTTCTCAGGCAAGCGGTGCGACAGCTAACAACTTCACCACTTCGAAAACGTACCGGGTTACCGCTGCAAATGGCACGACTCAAGACTATGTCGTGACCGTTTCAGTCCTGACCGTTACACAAATCTCTCCGGATCCTGAGACTGGTGATGTGGAAGTTAATTTCGAGACTCCTGAAGTTGTCATTACCGACCCCGACCAACCGGTAGATATCACGATTACCAGCGGTACGGATAATCCGACCGTCAATGTAAGCTCGTTTATGACCGATAACGGGGAAGATACAACAGGAACATTGCCGGCAATTACAATCAATTCTGATGTGGCTGACGTTGTTATCCCTGACAATACGGTTGTGACTGGTCCGACAGGTTGGGACGGAATAATTGACGCGCCGACTGAAGGCACGCCGGCAGGCGGCAATGCGCCAGCCGGGTTTAGCGTTGGCAGTACTGTTATCTCAATTGGTTCGGATGCCGGGACGTTGGTCTTTGATAGTCCCGTTACCATTGTGTTGCCGAATGTTACCGGAACCGTCGGTTACAGACCGGCTGGGTCGGATACATGGCAAACGATAGGTGCCTGCGGAGGAACCTACGATGCGCCAACTGAGCCAACGGCACCGGGCGAATGTTCAATAAACAATGGGACTGATACGAAAATCGTTACGTTCCACTTCACCTCATTCGGCGGATTGAACACCGTGACATCAAGTGGTGGTAGCAACAGCGGCGGGGGAGGCGGCTATTACACAACACCAATAATCGTTCCTATGTCGGCAACACCTGCGACTCCTACGGTGACACCTGCAACGCCCGCTACTCCTGCGACTCCAGCCCCACAAGGACAGGTCTTGGGTGCTGCCGCGTACAACTTCGCGACGAATCTCACTATCGGCTCGAGGGGTGCGGATGTGACGGAGCTCCAGAAGATACTTATTGCCGAGGGCTTCCTCAAGATAGCCGCGCCGACGGGCTATTTCGGTGCGCTTACGAAAGCAGCGGTAAGAGCTTATCAGACCGCGCACAATCTTCCATCGACGGGATTCGTTGGCATTATGACGCGCACCGCTCTGAACCAAGGTGCGACGCCGACCATGGCCGACGAGCAGCGCTCGCTCCTGATAAAGAGCCTGCAGGACCAGGTAGCGGTACTGACTGCTAAACTAAAGGCTCTTCTTGGGCAATAGTCGTTAAAGCCGCGTTATCAACAACAATCCCGCCCACAAGGCGGGGTTGCTGTTTTTGCAGGCACACGTATTATTTGTGGCACATGGGACATGTCCGCAGCATAGGGAGCACATACAAACTGTTTCTTATCGCGCTCTCAGTTTTTTTTGCCGGAGCGTTTTTCATATCTGTGCCTTCCGCGCACGCTGCGCCGGCAGTCACCATCGACTCGTTCCCGAATATCACTATCGCGACTGTATCGTCCGCTCGTATCTCGGGTACGTGTACCACGGGCCTCGATGTATTCAACTCCTTCACCAATTCTATCTCTACGTGTTCTGCCGGCACATGGTCGGGCATTAAAGATGCCTCGGCGACCAACGACGGTACGGTCACGGCTCGTGCGTCGCAGACAGACGGTGATGGCGTCACCACGGAAGTTTCTCTCTCAACGACCAAAGATACGGTCGCTCCCGTGATTGCCGCACACGACGATGTTACCGTCGAGGCTACGTCGGGGGACGGCGCCGCGGACACATACACAGCACCCGATGCGACCGACAACTTTGATGCAACCGCGGCGGCGACATGCATCCGGGCGTCAGATTCGGCATTCGCAATAGGCGATACGACGGTGACTTGTGATAAGTCCGACACGGTCGGTAATGCAGCAACTCAAACTTCGTTTGCGGTACATGTCGTGGATACGACCCCACCGGTAATTACGCTCACCGGGAGTGCGACGACGAGCGTCGCTTTAGGCAACACATACACTGAGCCGGGATATTCGGCGAGCGATGCCGTAGACGGCACGATGACACCGGTCGTGACGGGCACAGTGGACACAAGCACCGCCGGGACCTATACACTCACGTATGCCACAACAGATGCACATTCAAATGTGTCGTCCAAAACGCGTGATGTAGTCGTTTCCGACACGTCACTCGGTGTCACGACGACTACGAACGGCGACGGTACAAAATCCGGTACGCTCGGCAACGGCGCGACCTCAACGGCCGCATCCGGTGCGACGGTCATGTCGGTTGAAATGCCCGCCGGCATAGTTGTTACGGGCACTTCCGGCTGGGACGGAACGTTGGCTTTGCCGACAGCATCAACTTCGTATACCTCTCCGACTCCTGTTTCGGGTACTTCTATAACCGTGGGTCTTGCTCTCGAAGTCGGCTCATCGACCTCGTCGCTCACCTTCGACAAGGGAGTACGCATCGTATTTCCCGGAAAGGCGGGAGATCGTACCGGGTGGTCCCGTGGCGGGACGTTCACCGAGATAACGACCGCTTGTGACTCTGACTCGCAGGCCACAGGCGATGCATTAGCTGCCGGAGGGGACTGCAAAATAGATGCGGGGACCGCTCTCGTCGTTTGGACGAAGCATTTTACGGCCTTCCTCACGTACACCCAATGGACTTCCGCGAGTAGCGCGGGTGGAGGCGGCGGAGGAGGTGGTGGTGGGGGAGGCGGAGGAGGAGGCGGGGGCTCGTTCGTGCCATTTACACCTACGCCCAGCATCGCTCCCGCACCCATGGCTCCTACCGTGCAGGGGCAGGTCTTGGGTGCGTCAGTCTATAGCTTTACCAAGAGCTTTGGAGCCGGCTCGACCGGTACGGACGTGACGGAGCTTCAGAAAATACTAATCGCCGAAGGCTCTCTCAAGATAGCTGCGCCGACAGGCACGTTCGGCCCTCTCACTCTTGCGGGCGTGAAAGCATATCAATCCGCACATGGTATTTCTCCGCAGAGCGGGTATGTTGGCTCCATGACGCGCGCCGTCTTGAACCAGGGTGCGATGCCGGTAGCAAATGACGAGCAGCGCGCACTCATGATACAAAGCCTTCAACAGCAATTGGCGGGCCTTCTCGCTGCGCTTAAGGCCATGCTCGGGCAATAGCATCACATGAAGCGGTTTCGCAAGCTGAAGCATTACCTCATCCCGCACGCGGGCAATAAATTCAAGCCCGCGCTTTTGGCGAAGGAATCGGTTGCCATCATAGTACTCATCCTGTTCGTTATCGAAGGAGTGTATGTGATCGGCACGCCTCTCCTTCAGAAGACCGGTTTTACCGCCGCCGTGCTTCCCGCCGCGCTTGCGGATATGACCAACAAGGACCGCGTCGCAGCGGGCAACGCCAAGCTCGTGTTCGACGCGCATCTGGCGAAAGCCGCCCAGGCAAAAGCGAACGACATGGCAGCCAAAAGTTACTTCGCACACGTGAGCCCCGACGGGAAGACGCCGTGGCACTGGCTGGATTTGGTCGGCTATAACTATTCCTACGCGGGGGAAAATCTCGCCATCAACTTCAGCGACTCGATAGATGTGGAAGAGGCGTGGATGAACTCGCCCGAACATCATGCCAACATCGTGAAGCCCCAGTACACGCGTATCGGTATCGCCACCGCACAGGGAGTATACGAGGGAAAGGATACAACATTTGTCGTCCAGTTTTTCGCAACGCCTCCAACCGAAGCGGTTGCTTCCGCCGCACCGACAAAGTCGAAAACGCCAAAGGCCACGGTCGCGACGGCCGCCGCACCGGCCTCTTCGGCACCTGCTCAGGTGAGTCAAGTGCTCGGCGCGGAGGTTGCGCCCGCACCTGTAGGCGCGGGTGCCGTCGCGACGGCCGCAAGTTCACCGAATCACACAGTCACGTGGGTCTTTGGCATCTTTGCCGCCTTCGTTGCAGTTCTTCTCGGGATAGCCGTCTTCGTGAAGTCGAAAGTGCAGTATCTTGAAGTTATCCTGGGCGGCGCGGTCCTTATCGCCATCGCGCTTTCATTCATCTTCCTCAACGGAAACACTGTTTCTGCCGTTCAGCTCCCGCGCGACGGCCAGGCGGCAAGCGTTTCTCTGGCGTTCTAGCGCCTGTGTTTGTTTTCCGCTAGTATTGCCCGATGTCTTTTTTGGCGCAGCGATACTCATGCGGTAGTAGCGCCCTGAATACGTTATTGGCGCTCGTAGTGCTTTTCTCTGCAATATTTGCGGTGGCCGCGTTGTTTACCGGGCAGGCCCGGGGAGTGTATATAGACGAAATCGTCAAATCCGGCCTGCCTTCCATACCCTCAAAAGGAGGGGTTTCGTGGGGTGACTATGATAGCGACGGTTTTCTGGACTTGCTCGTGCGCGGGGGAGGAAAGCTCGGCTATCGTTTATATCACAACGAGCACAATGGAACCTTTGCAGATGTCACCGAGAGCGCCGCCCTCACATCGGTACGTCACTCGGCCGTAAGCGCCACGTTCGGCGATTACGACAACGACGGATGTCCCGATATATATATCGCGAACGGAGAAAATGTGGCGCCAGGCGGCGAAGCCGACCAACTCTTCCACAGCAACTGCAACGGCACATTCAGCGATGTAAGCAAACAGGCCGGCATCACCGTCCGCGCGCGCAGCATGGGGGTCACGTGGGGGGATTACGACAACGACGGCTATCTCGATATCTATGTGGCTACGTATGGAGAGCCTCAGTTCGACAAAACCGATACGGAATGGAAGGTCACCGGTTGGGTGGTGGAGCCGGATATCCTGTATCACAACAACCGCGATGGGACGTTCACGGACGTGGCCGCGCGTGCGCACGTGAGCGGGGAAGCGCGATGCAGTTCTTACAAGCAGGGAGGTCCCGAGAAAGTCACCGTCGGCACCAAGGCAAATTGGCAGGCCACGTGGCTCGATTACGACAACGACGGACTGCCGGACTTGTATACCGGTACCGAGCGGCTCGCCAATGCCCTCTATCACAACAACGGGGACGGCACATTCACCGACGTTACGGAGAAAGCGGGTCTGTGCATCGTGCATAGCACGCACGGGACGGCGGTGGGCGATTACGACAACGACGGATACCTGGATATATATGTCGGTTCCGGACACCGAAATCTTCTCTGGCGCAACAACGGCGACGGAACGTTCACCGAGAGCGCGACAAGCACGGGGACGGACAATTTCGACTCACTCGGATGGGGTGTGGGGGCGCTGGATTTCGATAACGACGGATTGCTGGACCTCTATGCCGTGAGCGGTTGGACGACGAACGCGACGTTCGCAAATGCGTATCCGAACAGGTCGGACCGCTTGTACAAAAATACGGGCGGAACATTTACCGACGTCGCCGGGCAGTCCGGGATTTCGGGCACCGATACGCGCTCGGCGGCGGCATTCGGTGACTATAACAATGACGGCTTTACGGATGTCTTTGTGCGCGCCGACGAGGGATTTCCACAACCGTCGGCAAACCGTCTGTACCAGGCGGTGCCCAACGGCAATCATTATTTGACGGTTAAGCTCATCGGCACGAAAAGCAACCGCGACGGAGTAGGCGCGCGCATTACCGTAGAAATCGGCGGGAAAAAGCAGATACGCGAGGTGATATCGGGCGGTTCTTTCCTATCACAAAACAGTCTGTGGCAAACGTTCGGTCTCGGCACGTCCACCACCGTGGACACACTCACCATCCGTTGGCCGAGCGGTATTGTGCAATCACTTCACACCACTAAGGCGGGTCAGTTACTGACGGTACGCGAAGAAAACTTGTAGCTGTTTATTAAGGGTTTTGCTAGTCGGCGGACACTTTTTCGGCTAGTATTGCGCGATGTCGCTATCAATAGGGATTGTCGGGTTGCCCAACGTCGGGAAATCGACGCTTTTTAATGCATTGACCAAAAAAGGCGTTCCCGCCGAGAACTATCCGTTTTGTACCATTGACCCGTCGGTCGGCATTGTCGCCATGCCCGATTTCCGTTTAGATAAACTCTCTACGATGTCGAACTCTGCGAAGAAAGTACCTGCGGTTGTTGAGTTTGTTGATATCGCGGGCCTTGTGAAAGGCGCATCGCAGGGGGAGGGGCTTGGCAACCAGTTTCTCACGCACATCCGCGAAGTGGACGCCATTGCGGAAGTCGTGCGCATGTTCGACGATGAGGATGTGCATCACGTAGTCGGCCAAGTGGACCCTCTCTCCGACATTGAGACGATAGACCTCGAGCTCGTGCTCGCCGACATGCAGACGGCGGAGAAGCGGCTGGAACGGGTGGAGCGCGATTCCAAAGGAGGTGATAAAGAACTTGTCGCCGAGCGTGATGTGCTTCGCAAGATAGTACCGGTTTTGAAATTAGGAAAAGCAGCCCGGACTGTGGGGCTCGGTGCGAAAGAACAACTCGTCGCCAAGGGCCTGCATCTGCTCACCATGAAGCCGGTCTTATACATACTGAATAGGAAGAGTGGCACAGTGAATGTGGATGCCGAGGGTGGTGACCGGTGGCACGCACTCAAAAATTTCCTCGATTCGTCGGGTGCACAGTATGTTGTCGTAGACGCGGGAGTCGAAAGCGACCTCTCCGATGTGCACGACGACGAGCGCGCGGATTTTCGCCGCGAGCTCGGCGTCGCAGACGATGGACTCGATGCGCTTATCAAGGGTGGATATCACCTCCTCGACCTTATATCTTTTTTTACAACGGGAGAGGACGAGTCGCGCGCGTGGACGATACGCCGCGGCTCGACTGCCCCGGACGCGGGAGCGGCCATCCATACAGATTTCCGCGACAAATTCATCCGCGCCGAGGTCATACACTGGGACAAACTTTTGGAAGCCGGTTCGTGGAGCAGGGCTCGCGATAAGGGAGTTCTTCGGACGGAAGGGAAAGAATACGTCGTAGAAGACGGAGACGTGATGGAGTTTCTACACAACTAGGTGGCGTAATGCATGCCCCGTTACTCAGTAGGTCATTCTGCAGAATGAGAAGCGGAGCTTTCTAATGGGGGGAATTCCTGCATAGTTGACATCCACGCTCAGGGTTGTACGATTTCGGTATATGGATAAACCGAAGGTAACGCCGAAGGACTTCGTCTTTTGGGTAGGCGCCATGGTCTCGCTCTATGCGGGCGTCGTGGCTTTTATTGCTCTGTTGTTCGAATACATTAATAAGGCATCTCCGAATCCGGTTTCGGGTACATACTACATAGACCCCTACTCCTCCGGCATCAGCTACGAGACGGCAGCGCTCATTGTCCTCACGCCGGTATTCCTCGTTCTGATGCGCTTCATACGGCGCGGCATTGTAGCGGACCCTTCGCGCAACGAGATATGGATTCGCCGGTGGGCGCTTTTTCTGACGCTTTTCCTTGCGGGTGCCACTATCGTTGTGGACCTCATCGTACTTCTCAATACGTACCTCCAAGGCGAGGACCTCACTGCGGGTTTTCTTCTTAAAGTCTTGACGGTACTCCTCGTCGCGGGCCTCGGCTTTGTGCATTTCATTGCGGACCTCTGGGGCTACTGGGAACGCGAGCCGATGCGGGCGCGGCTGGTCAACTGGGGCGTCGGCCTGCTTGTCATCGTCACTATTCTTGCCGGTTTCTTCATCGTTGGTACTCCGCAGCAGATACGCGCGCAAAAACAAGATGCGATACGTGTACAGGATCTGCAGGCCATTCAGTGGCAGATCGTGAATTATTGGCAGCAGAAAGAGAAGTTGCCCGCCGCACTTTCCGGATTGAATGACCCCATCACCAACAACATACTTCCACTCGACCCGCAGACGAAAGAGGCGTACGAGTACTCTTCAACAGGCGCTCTCTCGTTCAAACTCTGCGCGACATTCGCAAATGAAGGCGGTACCAATGTTTTGCAGGGCCGCTCCATGCCGCTGCCTACCGAGCCGGTTGGAGCGGAGGGTAAAGACATTCAGGACAATTGGCAGCATGCTGCAGGTAGGGTTTGCTTTGAGCGCACCATCGACCCTCAACGATATCCTCCGTACTCCAAACAAAAAGGGTTCTAGGCGCGATTTTCCCGGTCGGCGGCCGTGTGGTAGGCTACTCCAATGGGAGCCTACGACCACAAGAAAATCGAGGAGAAATGGCAAAAAAAGTGGGAGAAGGACGGCCTCTACAAAACGCGCGACATCGCGAAGGGGAAAGATAATTTCCACCTTCTCGTCGAATTTCCGTATCCCTCCGGCAACCTCCACGTAGGGCACTGGTACGCCTTTGCGGTGCCCGATATCTTGGCGCGGGCTTTGCGCATGCAGGGGAAAAATGTGCTGTACCCGATAGGATTCGATGCCTTCGGGCTGCCCGCCGAGAATGCCGCCATCAAGAACAAACTCAATCCGCGGAAATGGACGCTCGGCAACATCGAGTATATGAGAAAGCAGGTCCGCTCGATGGGGACATCATTCGATTGGTCACGCGAGGTGGTCACGTGCGACCCCGCGTACTACAAATGGACGCAGTGGCTTTTCCTCCAGCTTTTCAAGGCGGGATTGGTGTACCGCAAAGAGACCACGGTGAATTGGTGTCCGAAAGATAAAACCGTCCTCGCCAATGAGCAAGTGGTAAATGGTAAGTGTGAGCGATGCGACAGCGAGGTTGTACAGAAACAGATGCTCCAATGGAATATCAAAATTACCGATTACGCGGAGCGCCTCATAGGCGACCTCGACGCGCTCGATTGGCCGAAAGAAATAAAAGAGTCGCAAAAAAATTGGATAGGCCGCTCCGAAGGCGCGGAAATAGATTTTCCGCTCACGGGTGCTGTCGAAGATGACTCTCGTTTCCTTTTATTGCATGGGAGAGAAAGCTCGTCAGATGGGGAGTACCAGCCGTGGCTCAAAGCCGAACTTGAAAAGCGCGGTTACGAAGTTGAGGTTGTTGATATGCCAAACCCCAATGAGCCTGACGACGAGGAACAGGCAAATTACGTGGAGAAACACTGTACGCTCGACGGGCGCACGGTCATCGTCGGGCACTCGTTCGGCGGCATCGTGACTTTGCGCCTCTTGGAACGGGGTCACAAGGTACGCCGCGTGGTACTCGTCTCGACGCCGTTTTCGGGGAAGTTTCTCGATACCAAAGTGCGCAAGAGTGTAACCATTGCATGCAAAAAGGGTTTTGATTTCAGGGCAATCAAGAAGAATGCCGGAACGTTCATGGTCGTGCCAGACGGGAAAGACCCGGTGGTGTCGGCTTCCGACGCACAGATATACGTCAAAGAATTAGGTGCGATGTTAATGGCAGGGAAGGCAAGCTCCCCGCATTTTACCGGCGCAAAAGAACCCGACGTGCTGATGATGTGTGCCCCCAGCATCCGTGTCTTCACGACCCGCGCCGATACGCTCTTTGGCGGTACCTTCCTCGTGCTAGCGCCTGAGCATCCGTGGGTTACACTCGCTCTCACACACAAGACCGTTCTACAGAACAACAACGAGGTCCAGAAATACGTCGCTCAGGCGGCCAAGAAGAAAGAAATTGAACGTCTCGCAGCAGGCAAAGAGAAAAACGGTGTCGAACTCAAAGGCGTGAAAGCTATCAATCCAACGACCGGCAAGGAGATCCCGGTATGGGTAGCAGACTTCGCGATCGCGACTTTTGGTACCGGAGCTCTATTCGGCGACGCGCATGATGAGCGAGACGTCGAGTTCGCACATAAATATGGTATTCCGCTAAAAGAAACGGTGGAGCCTTTGATCACCCGCACCTCAGGTCTCGACGCCGTGCGGGAAGGGCAGCCTTTTGTCGAACGTAAGGCGGTCATGGCCATCGTCAGACGCCGGTCCGATGGGAAGTATCTCTGTATTAATTACCGTCCGACGGCAACGCACGAATTCGTCTCCGGCGGTATTGAGGGTAACGAAAGCCTTATCGAAGCAGGTATCCGGGAGATTCGTGAAGAAACCGGGTATACGAACATTTCTTTCGTTCGCGAGCTTGGAAGGCCGGCACATTCCAAGTATTACAGTCTGCTTCGCAAGACCAATACAATTGCTCACTATTCGCCACTCTTTTTTGAATTACTCGGTGACGAACAGGTAGAGGTATCCGCGGACGAAAAAGCTCGACATGAAGTACGGTGGCTGGAAGAAAAGGAAGTATCAAGATTTATCAATAAGGATGATTACCGGTACGCGTGGGACCGGCATCAGGAAAGGCCGTACACGGGGAAGGGGATACTCTACGACTCCGGTGAATTCGACGGCCTAACGAGCGAAGAAGCCATTCCGTTGGCCGGCGCGAAATTTGGCCGGCTCGCCAAGACATACAAACTCCGTGATTGGATAGTTTCGCGCCAGCGTTACTGGGGCGTGCCGATACCCATCGTGCACTGCGCCTCATGCGGCCCCGTGGCTGTCAAAGACAACGAGTTACCCGTGAAGCTGCCAGAGGTCAAGGATTATCTACCGGAGGGGAACGGAAAATCACCGCTCGCGAAGGTGAAGAAATTCGTGCAAGTGAAATGCCCACAATGCAAAGGAAAGGCCGAACGCGAGACCGATACGCTCGACACGTTCGTGGATTCATCATGGTATTTCCTCCGCTACACAGACCCCAAAAATAGTAAACAGTTTGCAGGCAGCAGTAAACAGGAAAACTGGATGCCTGTGGACCTCTACTCTGGCGGCGCGGAGCACACTACGATGCACGTCTTGTATTCACGCTTCTGGCACAAAGCGCTCTTCGACCTCGGATTGGTGAAGGAGCCGGAGCCTTACACGCGCCGCATGAACCGCTCGCTCATCCTCGGGCCCGACGGGCAAAAGATGAGCAAATCGCGCGGCAACGTGATTGACCCCGATGAGGTGGTCGGACGGCTGGGCGCGGACACCGTGCGCATGTACCTCGCCTTTATCGGTCCTTACAACGAAGTCAGCAGCTACCCGTGGAATCCCGACAGCGTCGTCGGTGTCCGTCGCTTCCTGGAGAGGGTGTGGAAAGCGCGGGAGTATGTTGGCAAAGTGAACAACGCGGGGCTTGAGAATCTTCTTCACAAAACCATCAAAAAAGTGGGTGAAGATATTGCGGCCATGAAATTCAACACGGCCATCAGCGCGCTCATGATGTTTCAGAATGCATTAGAGAAGGAGAAAGCACTCGGCAAGGGCCAGTGGGAGAGCTTCCTTAGACTGCTCGCGCCCTTTGCGCCACATATAGTCGAAGAATTGTGGGCGGAAAGCGGACAGAAAAAATCGGTACATAAAACGGAATGGCCGGAATTCGACGCCGCCCGTCTCATAGAGGGAAGTATTAAGATTGCG
>Ga0154970_148_pt1 | contig 58477 bp, 53 predicted proteins | sample RifCSPhighO2_01_FD_105938 | JGI IMG/M metagenome (GOLD analysis project Ga0154970, IMG submission 105938) | Candidatus Kaiserbacteria bacterium RIFCSPHIGHO2_01_FULL_55_37 | reverse complement strand
AATCTCATCCGCAAGACCGTTCCCATTTCCGTACTGCCCGCGCTCCCGCCAGCCCGCGCAGCGCAGCCATACGTAAACGACGACCGCCCGCGCAGATTCAGCCGTCCACAGCCGGGGGGCTACACGCCGAGAGGTGGCTCCGGATTCGGCAGCCGCCCACGCCGCGCTACGCATTCACGAACGCCGTCCCGCGGACCGTCACGTGGCCCGCGCCGCTTTTCCCGCTAACCCGTTGGTATAATCACCCGATGGCCCTATCGGAGACACGAAAGGGTGAGTTATACCTATTCTCCGGCATTCTCATCTGGGGACTCTTCCCAGTTGTTACTGCTCTCTCATACGCGGGAGTCCCCGCCGCCATTTCGTTTTTATGGAGTACTGTTTTCGCGACCGTTTTTTTCGCGATTATGCTTACATATCAGCGAAGATGGTCTGAGATAAAGAACCTTGTTTTGTGGAGGTACTCTCTCTACATAGCCATTTCCATAGGCGTACTCTTCTACGGTTTTTACTTCCTTGGGCTAGAAAAGACTACGCCAGGAAACGCGGCGATAATCGTACTATTTGAAGTTTTTACAGCGTTCGTGTTTTTCAGATTGTTGCGCTCCAGTGACATCTCCCTTCAGCATGTCCTTGGTTCCGTGCTGATGGTACTCGGAGCCCTTGTGATACTTGCACCTAATTTCAACGGGTTTAATAGTGGCGACCTGCTTGTACTTGCTGGAACACTGTTCACTCCCGTCGGAAATTATTTTCAGCAGAAAGCGCGCCTGATTGCGTCGAGTGAAATGATAATGTTTTTGCGCAGCCTCATCTCAATACCGTTCATCGTAGGGCTTGCGTACGTAGTGCACGTCGATATCACCGCGGATATTCGTCCTGCGCTACTCCTCCTTATAATAAACGGTGTTTTTCTGCTGGGTCTGTCAAAGATTTTTTGGATAGAGGCGATTCATCGCATGTCGGTACCTAAAGGGACTGCGTTGCAGAGCTTTGGTCCATTTGTCACGTTGCTTTTCGCGTGGATTATCCTCTCTCAAACACCAAGTGTCTGGCAGCTTGCCTCGCTCGCTCCGCTCGTGTTCGGAGTATTGCTTTTGACGGACCAAATTGGTTTTTCCCGTGAAAAGACGACCCCGCTTGCATAAAAATCTAACTTGTTGCATAGTGGTGGCGTCAGAAGGTGATTTCGGTCACTTATTAAGGTTTTAAGCCATATTTTATCTATTTATGAACAAAATACTCGTTTCCTCGCTTGTGGCCGTCGTGGCGCTTGGGGCCAATATCGCCTCGGCCCAGACCTATCTCGCTCCTATCAATTCCGCTCCTGCGTACTATGGTCCGTGCGTAAATCTCAGCACCGACCTCTCATTCAACTCGACCGGGAGCCAAGTCAGGGAGCTTCAGACGTTCCTCGTCAGTCGCAATTACCGTGGAGGCGGCACATGGATGATAACCAGTACGTTTCGTACCGGTACACTGACGGCTCTCCGCAATTTCCAAACCGAACAGAACCTTCCGGTCACGGGTGTCGCCGACGCTGCGACGCGCGCAGCTATCGTACGCGTAACGTGCGGCGGCACGGGATTCAACTTCGCCTACACAGCTCCGTCCACATACACGGCACCTACGTTCTACGACTACACGAATTCCAACAGTATAAACTGTTACTACACCTATCCGTACACCTGCAATAACACGTATAATCCGAACAGCACCTACAATCCGTACAGTAACTACAATCCTTACAATCCTTACAATTCATATAACCCGTATACTCCCTACAACTACGGCGTGTCGCTGACCTCCATCACACCGGTTTCCGGCGAGCGTGGGACGAACATCACTATCTACGGAACGAATCTCGACTACTACAACAACACCGTCTACTTCGGTAGCCAACCGGTCGCAAATGTTGCCTCGAGCAACGGTACGTCGCTTAACGTCACTATTCCGACGGGCATCAATCCGGGCGGCGTCGGTATCTACGTCACCAATTCGCGCGGCACGAGCAACACGCTCACGTTCAACATCATCGCGAGCTACTCCGCGTGTGACTACCCGTCCCCCTACGCACAAGGCTACGGCGGGACACAGTACAACTACAGCATGTACAACTCGACGTACTGCCCGCCGAACCGGAACGCTCCGTTCATCATGAGTCTTGCTCCGAATTCGGGCACGGTCGGCACCGTGGTCACGGTAAACGGATACGGATTCAGCCCGACGGGGAATACCGTGCGTTTCGGCGGCGGCGTCATCACGGGCGTCAGTTCGTACGACGGCCGCACTCTCTCATTCACCGTACCATCGCAACTTTCGGGCGGCAACTCGCAGTTCGTGACAGTCGGTACGTACAACGTGTCGGTCTCGAATTTCGCCGGCTTCACGAGCAACAGCGTGCCCTTCTCAGTGACGTCGACCGGCTCGTATGGAGCGCCGACGATCACGAGTGTGAACGGTCCGACAACTCTTCCGACGGGCACTGTCGGCACCTGGACGATAACGGTCAACAATCAGAACAATACCTACATGACGACGTCGGTACGCTGGGGTGATGAAGGCACGTACTCGAACTACGCTTCAGCGCCGCAGACAAGCTACTCGGGCACGAACACACTTACGTTCACACACACGTACAACACACCGGGTACGTACAACGTCGTCTTTACGGTCAGCAACAACCAGGGGCAACAGAACACCGCGAGCGCGACCGTCCTCGTCGGTTCGGGTACGTACGGAAATATTTCGCTCTCGTACCTCTCGCCGGCCGTGGGCCGCGTCGGAACGCAAGTGGTGTTGCAGGGCAGTAGCTTCAGTGCGCTCGATAACACCGTACACTTCGGGATGGGCGGCGTGATGCACGTCCCATCTCAGAACGGGACGACCATCTACTACACTATTCCGTACTCGGTCTCACCGTGCGATGTCGTGACGTACGGCACCTTCTGCGCGCAAGCGACCCAGTCGGTCACTCCGGGTTCATATCCGGTCTACGTCACCAACAGCCAAGGGACGAGCCAGACGCTGCAGTTCCAGGTCATCCAGTAATACTCGCCAACACAGCTGAAAGCGGGCATACTATGCCCCTATGCGTTCCCTACGCCGTTTCTATGGAATCGGAGCCGTAGCAACACTCGCGCTGCTTGCGCTCGTGATGATAGTGCCTATCGCGATACGTTTTAACGTCGAACCTTTTGTCGCTTCATCCGTCGAAGAGGTGCCGCGCACCGATGTTGCGCTCGTCCTGGGCGCGTCGGTGTACCGCGGCAGTCCTTCGCCGATACTTGCGGAGCGGGCTGATGTAGCGATTGCACTCTACAAAGCGAATAGGGTCTCTAAAATCCTTGTGACGGGGGATAACGGTGCGCTTTCCTACGACGAGGTGACCCCCGTGCGCAAGTATCTCCTGGGTGCGGGAATCCCGTCACGGGACATATTTCTCGACCACGCAGGCTTCGACACGTACAGCAGCATGTACCGCGCGCGCGATGTTTTCCTGGTGCGTTCGCTCACCATCGTCACACAAGATTTTCATTTGCCCCGCGCCTTATGGATAGCGCGAGATCTCGGACTCGAAGCGTATGGCGTTGTCGCACCGGGCAGAGAACATTCTCCGTATAATTATGTGCGCGAGATACCCGCGTCGTTCAAAGCGATTTTCGACGTCGTCACGGGTCGTCAACCGAAATATCTCGGCCCCACTATTCCTCTATCGGGCAACGGTGAAGAGACGTGGTATTGACCTGCCCCGCAGTAGAGTTTGCCTTTGCGGCAGGCGGCATGCCGTCCTGCCGCGGCGAGACAAGAAAGCTGTCGTCCGAAACTGTACCAGAGTTTTGTCTTTGCACAGACGAGAAACTCGGTCCGCCTAAGGCAAACTTCACTGACGGGGTGATAAAATGGACGGATGCGGACATCGCTGCTCATCCTTGTGCCGGGCGTGTTGCTCACGGGCCTTCTCTTCGGAGCGTATCGCCTCAACAGCCTTTCGCCGGCCGAAACACCGTGCGTGCTCGGCGCATGTCCGCTTTCGCTCCACGAAAGTGATTCGGGAAAGACGTTTGCGTATAACGTCGGTGCCCGCTTCGGCATTTTTTTAGACGAGAACAATAACCCAAAAACCGGCCTGCGCTGCGCGCCGGAGGGGGTAATAGAACTCCGGCAATACACGGATTCGGAGCCGCCGGCATACGTCGCCTCGTTCGAAGCAAAGACGCCGGGCACATGCATGCTTACTGACAAAGATTTCTCTGCGACTATCGTGGTCAAGTAATAGAGCGCATCTTTTTGTGCAAGAATTGCTATACTGATACGTCATGATGAACATGCCCGGCAGGACAATTTGGCATTGCCTTTGTTGTTGTCTTGATTGAGGAAATCGAATATAAGATTATGCTTTTGGAACATCTTACTTTGATAGGATTAACTGCGGCAGAAACTATGCCAAATTGTACTAGCCGGGTATGAGGTATCCCTTGGTTATTTTTTGTGCGCTTTTTTTCGTCCTTCCGCTCTCAGCCTCTGCCGCCACAGCGACGAAATTTGAGGTTACCGGATGGATTCCGTACTGGCGCAGCGCGACCGGTATCGTCGACACCTTGCCGCACCTTGATGTGATTACTGAAGTAAACCCGTTCGTCTATACCATCCGGGCCGACGGCACCCTGCGCGACAACGGCGGCTTGGATGCCGAGCCGTGGCTCTCGTTCATCGCCGCGGCGAAACAGAAAAAAGTCCGCGTTATTCCGACCGTCATGTCCGGCAGCGGCGGGGCACTCCACGCGATACTAAGCAACACAAAGGCCCGCATCGCGCTCGAAGACCGCATCGTGAAGCTCGTGAAAGATAATAACTTTGACGGCATTGATATCGATTTCGAGGGCAAGTACGCGAAGGACAAAGACTACTTCTCGACGTTCCTCCGCGGACTTGTACTGCGCTTGCCGAAAAGTTCCATGCTCATGTGTACCATCGAATCCCGCACGCCGCTTGCCGACAGATACTACGGCACGAAGCCGCCGAAAGATGCCGGTCTGTACGCGAATGACCTGAAACAGATAAATAAATACTGCGACAGGGTGCGCATCATGGCGTACGACCAGCAGGGTATTGATCAGAAGCTTGCCGCCACGGCGGCGTCTTCTTCGCAGCTCTATGCGCCGGTCGCCGATCCCGCGTGGGTGGAGAAGACAATCCGGCTCGCGATGAAGGATATTTCCAAGAACAAAATACTGATAGGCGTGCCAACGTACGGTTACGAATATTCCGTTACCGCGTACGCGGGCAAAGAATACATCTATAAGCTACTGTGGCCGTTCAACCCGGGATACGCCTCAACGACCGCAGCGCAATACGGCATTACACCGCAGCGTAACAGCGCGGGGGAAATGTACTTCACCTATACTGCCGACGCTCCGACGAGTACGACGCCGGTTTCGCTCGGCCCGACGTCGGCGGCGCTCGCAATGCTTGCCGCAACGGCATACGCCGATACGTATAATTCGCATCTTGACTTCCGTCTCGTCGACTGGCCGGACGCGCAATCGCTGCAGCAGAAAATAGACCTGGCTAAAAAGCTCGGTGTGCGCGGCATTTCCATCTTCAAACTCGACGGCGGACAGGACCCCGCTATCTGGGGTGTACTCCAAGGGGTGAAGAAGTGGGAGTGAATGGGGTCAAACCCAATATTCTGGCTCTGTTAAGTGTCCAGACTCACCATCGTTTTCTCTATATATGGTGGTATAATCTCGACCGTTGTTCTTTGAGAGAAGGTAGTTTTGCCACAGCGGAAAGCGGCTTCCCGTAGAAAATATCAAGGCGTCGCCTTGATATCATGGGCCATTTTCCGCTGTGGCAAATCCTAGGAATGGCCTAGGAATGGCCACGGCAGAAAGGATGCCATGATGGCATTACTGCAGACAAAGCCGGGCATTGTAAAGCCGGCAAAAATCGTCGACCTGGGGGAACTCATGGTTGACCACGGCGAGAAAATTGCGGCGAAGCTCGCAAGGAACACGGGCCCGAAGGGCATCACGTGGAGTACGCCGTGGCTCACGGACGAGTATTTTCCGGATGAGCAAACCAGAAAAATCGTCTACGCCGCGAGCGCGTGGTATTTCGGCGTACAAATACCAAGGACCTTGCTGAAGGCCTTAGTCGAGGCCGAAGGCAAAATCCTCGGAACATCGAAACCACTCATCGACTCGGCCATCCATAATCCGCGGCCAAAGCTCGATGATGTCATGCCGCTCGTAGCGGCAGGGCAGGTGTCCGTGGTGCACGGTTACGTCAACCGCCGCGCGATGTACCTCAACCGCCACGGCGAGGGGCGGTGTCTCAACGACCTGCTGGTGGGGGCGCCCGAGAGGTTTGACGACCCTTGTCTATTTTTCCTCGTTCTCGAAAGAGTCCGAGACCCCGGTCCCTGAAATCTGTTCCACCACATCGGCCCATAATCGAGGCTTCCGACTTCCGCGGCGTATCGCGGAGGTCGATTTTTTTGTGCTACGATTTCCAATCCTTATCGACATCGTATGTCGTTATGCCGCGAGAACGCTCGAAAATTAGGGTCGGTTATCAACACCCGAACGCGGGAAACATAGTGTAGAATGGGCAGACTATGACACCGACCACCGACCGCTCGCAGCTTTTCCTCCCGGCCTCCATTATTATTGCGGGTCTGCTCGTTGGCGGCGGCCTTTATTTCGGCCTCTCCAAAAGCGGCGGCTCTGTCGGGCAAGGCGATACGCAGCCGGCGGCAAATGTGGATATCAAGGATGTGAAGACCGAAGGTGCCCCGTTCATCGGCAAGGCGGACGCAAAAGTCGTGCTCGCATACTGGTTTGACTATCAGTGCCCGTACTGCAAAGCCGTTGACGTCGGGGGCATACCGCAAATACCGATCGAGCCCGCTCTGCCGATCCTCATAAAGGACTACGTGGACACGGGCAAGCTCAAGATTGTATTCAAAGATTACGCGTTTCTCGGACCGGACTCGACGACCGCCGCCTTGTACAAAAACGCCGTATGGAAACTGTATCCCGGCAAGTTTTATGAATGGCACGAGTTGATGTTCCGTACGCAAGATGAAGAGAACGGCGGTTTCGGCGACGAAGCGAGCATCATCGCGCTCATCAAGAAAATTCCCGGCATGGACGCGGCCAAGGTGAAAGCGGACGTCGCGGCAAATAAGGCGGAATACCAAAAGAGAATAGATGCCGACCGCGCGGAGGGAAGCGCTTTTGGAATCAACGGAACTCCGGGCTTCATCACGGGGAAGACCTTGATACCCGGTGCCGCAGAAATCTCGAGCTTTACGCAGGCCATTGACCCGCAGCTGTAGGGTTGAGCTACATGTCCACACGCCGCCGCCCCTTGATGGGCGGCGGCTCTTCTACTGCCGTATACTTTACTTAATGCCTGAGACGCACTCCACGCACCGCTACCTGCTCTGGCTCGGTCTGCTCGTCGCCGCTCTTGTGGTATCCGGGCTTGTCTTCAACCGCAAACTCTTCCAACAACCGGCACCCGTTGTAGAACAACAGCCCGCCGAGTTGTATGTCCCGCCGCCGAAACCTGAGGACTACGTGTCCGCACAAAAAGGCTTTCAGTACCTCGTCTCGTATACAGCTAGCGGCTTCGCGCCCAACGCACTCAGTGTGAAGAAAGGCGAGACGGTCCGCTTCACCAACAACACAAGCGCGCCGTTACAGCTTACGCTCGCCGGTACGGAGCCTCCCATACTCGACCGAGGAGAATACTTCGAATACACATTCGCCACGTCAGGTAGCTTCGACTACTCCGACGGCAATAACGCAGGCACTGTAACAGTCAACTAAATGTTGACGGAAAGCGCAAACTAAGGCACAATGGAGCCACGGTGCCTCGGCTTCGGGGCATTTTTACTTCTCCGCCAGTATTGCTGTGCTGCGAGGCGCGGCAAGACTTCGAGAAGTACCCTGCGTAGCCTTGGCGAAGCGGGGGCAGCTTCGAAGCACAAGGCTCTCATACCTATGGAAATTAGAAACATTGCAATTATTGCCCACGTGGATCATGGGAAAACAACGTTGACCGACGCACTTTTGCGGCAAATGGGCGTCGCCGAGGAGGGCGTCTCGATGGATTCAAACGCGCTCGAGCTCGAGCGTGGCATCACCATTTATTCAAAAAACGCCGCTGTTTACTACAATGACACGAAGATAAATATCGTTGATACTCCCGGTCACGCCGATTTCGGCAGCGAGGTGGAGCGCGTACTGCGGAGCATCGACTCGGTCTTGCTTGTCGTAGACGCGCAGGAAGGTCCGATGCCGCAGACGCGATTCGTCCTCAAGAAATCGCTGGAGCTCGGCATCAAGCCCATCGTCGTCATTAATAAAATTGACAAACCGGCGGCCGACCCGGCACGTACGGAAGAACAGGTGCTAGAACTTTTTCTCGAACTCGGTGCCTCCGATGCGCAAGCGGACTTCCCGGTAGTTTACTCGATAGGCAAACAGGGGATTGCCAAGCGGAAGCTCGATGACGATTCCACGGACCTCACGCCTCTTTTGGACACCATCCTTGCTCACGTGCCGTCTTCCTCGTCGGATGCGAACGTACCCGCACGACTCCAGCCGTTCAATCTCGGGTACGACAATTTCCTCGGGCGACTCGCAGTTGCGCGCGTGTACGAGGGTGTGCTCAAGATGGGAGACCCTGTCTTCGTAAAAAAGCCGACGGGCGAGATGCGGGGCGGGAAGATTACGAAGATGTTCACGTTCAAGGGACTGAAGAAAGCTGAAGCGCAAGAAGTCACTTCCGGTGACATTGTCATGATTGCGGGTCTGCCGGATATCTTCATCGGTGAGACCATCACTACGAGCATTGACGCTGAGCCGCTGCCGGCTATCGCCATCGATGAGCCGACCATCACGCTCAATTTTATCGTCAACAATTCTCCGTTTGCCGGGCGCGAAGGCAAATACGTGACGTCGCGCCAACTGCGGGAGCGCTTGGAGCGCGAGCTCGAGGTCAACGTCGGTCTCAAGGTGGACTTCGATTCCGGCGACGTCTCACACGTCTCCGGCCGGGGCGAGCTTCACATCGCTATTTTACTCGAGAACATGCGCCGCGAGGGATACGAAATGCAGGTCTCGCAGCCGCGGGTGATTTTCCACGAGGCGGACGGAAAGAAACTCGAACCGTACGAAGAAGTCGTCGTCGACACACCCGCGACATATCAGGGCGCCATCATCGAACGTCTCGGTACGCGCAAATTCGTCATGAAAGACCTGAAAGTGCATGAAAATCAGGTGCGCCTCATTTTCGAGGGTCCGACGCGCGGGCTCTTGGGGTACCGCAACCAATTCGTGCTGGATACAAAAGGCGAGGGCATCATTTCTTCGCGTGTCGTCGGTTTCCGGCCGTTCGCAGGGGAGATAAAGAAGAGGCAGGTGGGTTCGATGATATCCATGGCTTCCGGCAAAGCACTCGGTTACTCGCTCTGGAACTTGCAGGACCGCGGGGTTCTCTACATTCCTGCCGCCACCGAAGTGTATGAAGGGATGGTCATCGGCAATACCTCGAAGGGCGAGGAGATGTCGGTCAATCCGACCAAGAACAAAAATCTCACCAACGTCCGCTCATCGGGTACCGACGAAGCGCTTACACTCATTCCTCCGTTCCAGCTCACCATCGAGCGCGGACTCGAAGTGATGGCGGAAGATGAATACCTGGAAATTACGCCTGTCTCCGTCCGCCTGCGCAAGCAGCAATTGACGGACATCGACCGTTCCCGCGCGCGACGCAAGGAATAGCCTTTTGATATACTGAGGGAATGAAGCAGATACCAGACGGTGAGGAAGGATTCAAGCAGACGCTCACACCCGAAGAATATGCGGTTCTTCGCGAGAAGGAGACCGAGGCGCCCTTTTCCGGCGAGTACGTGCATGAAAAAGCTGATGGGACGTATGAATGCAAGGCGTGCGGCAATCCGCTTTTTTCTTCCGATACAAAATTTGATTCGGGTACCGGGTGGCCATCTTTTGATGCGGCACTTCCTGGCGCTATTGAGCAGCATCGCGATGGGACATTGGGGATGGAGAGAATCGAGATTACGTGCGCGCGATGCGGCTCGCATTTGGGGCACGTCTTCGACGATGGTCCAACCTCGACAGGAAGAAGATTTTGTATAAACTCAGTATGTTTAAACTTAGAAGAAAAATAATCAATATTGTATGGATAGCAAAGGAGTACTGATAGGTATCATCGTGCTTTTGCTCGCCGGAGGGGCATACTGGTTTATAAACAACAGTAAGGCGGCTGCTCCGGAAGCGGTCCAGACCGGGACCGAGACCGCTCAGACTCCTCAGTCTGCACAGGCGAAGATGTCTCCCGAGGCGGGGCGCGCGGTCGGGAAGTGGAAGAGCACCGACGACGCCAAGTTTACCCGTGAGTTCCGTGCGGATGGCACGGTGACCGACACGTACGAGGGGGACGCATCGGCAACCGCAAACGGCACGTGGTCGCAGGTCGTCGACGTCACGGCTGAGCCGTTCCAATTTCCGGCGGTCGGCGGCGCGACGTTCCTGAAGCTTGTCTTGGATGGCCAGACGTACTACTTCTCGGTGTCTGCAGATACGACCGCGGACAAGCTCGTGCTTGTGCATTTGAGCGGCCGGGGCAACATACTCTCCTTCACGAGGGTGAACTAATTGTAAGGTTTTTTGAAAGAGCCGCGCCGATGGCGCGGCTCTTCGCGTATCCCGTCCACTCCGCACCCCGGATTGGGGATAACACGTTTGTGTGCATTCACGCACGGTATACTTTTTGAATATATGAGCATTACATTCAAATTCGTTGCGGTATCACTCGCAATGCTCGGAGCGATGGAGGCGCTCTTTTTTACCGGCAATATGCCGCCGGTTCCGGGTATCGGATTTATTTTCGTCGTCGGCTCCTCGCTCGCAGGCTTTATCGCATATCGCCTCTATCGGGCGAGGAAAAGTCCGGGCGCGCCGGCGGGTCAGCAGGGGGAGGTATTGAAGCAGCTGCAGTGGTATTTCGTGACCCTCTGCGCGTTTTGGGTGGTTGACCTGTTCCCGCACGTACTACTCATCATGGGTGGGGCGAGCTTGCAGACCCTCACGGTCACGCACTGGACGGCTCATATTTTCCTCGCTACCACGGTCGTTATCGCAGCGCGCATTGCGACGACCTTCTTTGCCCCCCGCCTGAAGACCAAGGCGACCATCTTCACCGTTATCCTCATGGTAGCCGCGCTCGCGTTCTCGGCGGTATTCCCTGACCACCTCGCTTACATCCCGGGCTCTGAATATCCACTTATCTCGGCCGACCCGCTCTTCTCGCACTTCTACACGTTCGCAAGCATCATTACCTCGGGCTTCTTCGGACTATATCTTATTTACAAAGGTTTCGGGTCCCAAGCGCCGCTCAGAATGCGCGCGATTTCGCTCGGGCTCGGGTTCGTCGCGCAGGTGCTCATCGGTATGGTCATCGCGTACATGCACACATGGTACGCGCCGGCCTTCATATATCTCTTCATTTGGGCATGGGTCGTTTTCCCGGGTATAAGCGCGCTCTCGTCGAGCGGACAGAACAGATAGCCGCCGCATAGTTGAAATCCCCGCACCGCCCAGTTGGGCGGTGCGTTAATTATTCCACTAGCGGATTCCCGCTTTTAGGTCTACAATCGCGAAATGGACATGAACAAAATCCCCAAACAGTTCTGCGAGAATATCGCGTGCGCGTTCTCTCAGGAGTTCTTTGTGATGAGCATGCTCACGGGCGAGAACGGCATCGCCTACGCGCTCACGCCCCAGCATATGAAGCGCCTCGCGCAGTACCTCGCGCACCAGACCGCAGATTATGAAAAGCAGTTCGGCGTTATCAATGCGGAGTGGAAGCCCGGCATCCAGAGTCCTATTCAGACCAAAGACATCATGGGAGGCGGGGGTCCGAAAGCGTAAGCTTCATTTCGTGTGGTAGGATTTTGCTATGACTGATAATCAAACATCCGCTCCATTACACGTCGCACATCCGCGCCGCGTTTCATGGCTCACCATTATTCTTGCGCTTCTTGCGGTCGGCACTTTCATCGCGATTGCACAGCCCAACGCGCAGTACTACGTGCCGCAGATGATGGAAGGATTTACGGGCTCGACTTTCAAAGTTACTTCAACCGACCCGGCAGTTCCTCAAGGAATCCAGGTGAACTACGCGGAGTCTTCAGGCGCGCCTGTGTCGGTACAGGGAACCATGATGGCGCGAGGTACTGCGGATTCGCGCGTGTACTATCCGCCGCCGGCTCCGGACTATAATCCCAACGTCCCGGTCACGGATACGCGCGAATTTTTGAAGGTGAATTACAACTCCTCGATGCAAACCCGCGATGTGCAGGGGCTCACGCGCCGTGTGGAGACGACAGTGCGCGGCTACGACGGTCGCATTGATCAGGAATCGAGTACTCCGAGGTCAGGTTATGTAAGCTTCGTCATTCCACAGAGCAAGTACGAGGCGTTCCGTGCGGAGTTGGAGAGTCTCGTGGACAGCCGATTCCTTACGGTCAATATTTCATCCCAGAATCTTTTGCCGCAAAAGCAGAGCATCGAAGAACAGCAAAAGCAGGCCGACACCTCGCTTGCCGGTTATGAAACAGCCAGGCAGAAATTGGTCAGCTCGCACGCAACCACCCTGAAGTCGTACCAATCACAGATAGACAGTGACACGCAACAATTGGCAAGTTTGCGTGCGTCACTCTCGAATACCGGCGATCCCGTGCAGCAGACGCAGATATACGCACAAATACAAGCTGTATCCAACGACCTGTTGTTGCTCCGGGCGCAGCTGAACAACGAGAATGCGTCGTATGGGGTACAGCTCAAGAATGCCGACGCCAATATCAAGTCTGCCAAAGATTGGCAAAAGGCGGTAAAGACGCAAGACCAGGCACTGCTTGATAACGTCGCCACCGTTAACGGAACGGTCAGTGTTCAATGGATAAGCCTTTGGGAGATGGCGCAACTCTACTTGCCGGGCTACTGGATACCGGCCATCTTCGCCGCGCTTGCGTTCATCTCGTACCTCTTCGACCGTCGCCGGTTCGGGACTACATAATCATGCATTTGAAGCTCCCGCATTCATTCTCGCGACAAGAAGCCGTCGCGAGGGTAGAGAGATTACTCCTCGAGGCCAAGCCGCAACTTGCCGACAAGGTCGTGCTCGGAGAAGAACGCTGGGAGGGAGACGTGCTCCACTTTGCTTTTTCCATCCAGGGGAAAAGTATCTCGGGCCGGCTCGAAGTACATGACAAAGAATACGAGCTTCATGCCAAACTGCCGCTCATGATGCGGATGTTCGAGGGGCGTATTGAGAAAATGATAGCCGAGCAGAGCAAACAAATGCTCGGATAGTACTTGTGCCAAGGGTAATTGCAGAAACGGATGAAATACTGGTTCTGGATAAACCGGCCGGGCTCATCGTACACAGCGACGGGCGCACCGAGGAGCCGTCGGTCGCCGGTTGGATACTGCAGAATTATCCCGTGCTCGAAAGCGTGGGGGGGCCGTGGATATCTCCGCAGGGTGAACGCATTCTTCTCCCCGGCATCGTGCACTGGCTCGACAGAACGACGAGCGGTATCATGGTGGTTGCAAAAACAAACGCAATGTACGCGTATCTCAAAAGCGAGTTCAAGGAGCGCCGCGTAGAAAAAATCTACCGCGCGTATGTGTACGGGCGGATGGAGTCAGAGGAGGGGAGAGTTACCGCGGAGATCAAGCGCAGTTCCGAACCACCGCGTAGGTGGTATGCCCGTGCATGTGAGGAGACAAATAAACGCGCGGCCATTACCGGCTGGCGGCTGTTGAAGCAACTTGAAGAAGCCGCATATATAGAAGTCCACCCCCTTACCGGTCGCACTCACCAAATCCGCGTTCATCTCGTCTCCATTGGTCATCCCATCGTCTCCGACCACCTATACGCGCCCGATCGCGCACTTCTCCTCGGTTTTACGCGTCCCGCCTTGCATGCCGCAAGTATTTCTCTGACCCTTGACGGGAAGAGAGAAACCTTCCAAGCGCCGCTTCCGCCGGACTTCAGGTCGGTGGAGGTGTAGGCCCGCAGATTTGATATACTGCAGTGACATGGGGCCCGAAGACCAGCACAACAAAATAATCGAGCATCTGGATTTGCTCAACCGGCAAGTGGCGCGACAGAATTCTATTTCCCGCATGTTTGTGGTCGGCATCGTCTACGGAATCGGTTTCTTCGTAGGCTCCGCCATCATCGCGACCATTGCACTCGGCATCCTGGGACCGTGGTTCGCGCAGATAGATTGGATCCGCAGCGGATTTGAAGCGGGGACCGCATTCCTGCGTCCATGAACACCCGGGCGTACATGCTCGGCGCCGCTCTCCTCGTTGCCGTGCAGGCATCCGTGCTTTTTCTTTTCGGCCAGCCCGCGATATGCACCTGCGGTTATGTGAAGCTGTGGGAGGGTGTCGTGCTATCGGCCGGCAACTCACAACACCTGACTGATTGGTACACCTTTTCGCATATCATTCACGGCATTCTTTTTTATGCGCTCTTTACATTTTTGTTTCCGAGAATATCGGTGTGGGCGCGGCTTCTCATGGCAATGGGAGTAGAGATTGCCTGGGAGATAGCGGAAAACACACCGACGGTCATCCAGCATTATCGCGAGCAGGCGCTCGCGCAGGGATACACCGGCGACAGTATCATCAATTCCGTATCGGACACCGTGGCGATGGTAGCCGGATTTCTCGCGGCACGGAAATGGCCCGTGTGGTCAGTGATAGCGCTCGCGCTTTTCCTGGAGCTGTGGGTAGCGTACGAGATACGCGACAATCTCACACTCAACATCGTCAATTTGCTTCACCAATTCGACTTCATCGCGGCATGGCAATCGGGCACATAGCGGGAAAAACGGCGCAGGGCATGCGAAGGCCGTGCAAGACCGCGCGGAAGAAGAAAAGAGGCGGCGGCGTAAACTCATGCACGGATACATGGGAATGACTGCGGCCCGAGTTTAGGGCAGGGAATACTCCCGTTAAGAAAGACCACGGCGCACTTCTGTGCCGTGATCCCAATGTTATGTGGATAGCGACGTTGTGTGGTGCGGCAGCTGCTATACTCTCCGGATGTTCAACATATTTAAGACGGTGCGATTACGATGGTTTGAAATAGCGGTTTTCAAAGTAGGGCTACTCTCTCTCGGAGTGGCGGTCGGCGCGAACTGGTCGAGCTTTTTTGCTGATTACATCACTTTTTTTGTAGATGTTGCTGCGATTGCGCTCATATACATTTTGTACGTCTGGGTGCGGCAAAAGTAACTGTCTGGTTTGATATAGTAGCGTAATGCAGGTGCGGCGCGTAGTTGATGTAGTCCTGATGACGGCGGTCTTGGGAGGTGCCGCATACTTCGGCTACACCTATCGCGACCAAGTAGTGCAGATAAGCAGACAGGTCACGGCCGAGTTTGTCCCCTGCAAGAGTACCATTTCGTACTCCATAGGTGCCGTGGATAAGCGATTCGGCATTTCAAAAAGCACTCTGATTTCCGATCTGAAAGAAGCGGAGGCGATATGGGAAAAGCCGTCTGGCAAAGATCTGTTTGTGTACGAAGAGTCCGGTGGCGACGTGACGGTCAACCTTGTCTACGACAACCGTCAGGCGGCGACAGACAAACTCAAAGTTGCCGGTATACAGATAGACAGGAGCAGGGCTTCATATGATTCACTGAAAGCCAGATACGACTCACTTGCCGCCGGAGTGGAGGCGGAACAAGTACAATTCAAACGCTTGGTAGCCGCATATCAGAGCCGCGAGGCCGCGTACAACGCCGCAGTTGAGTCTTGGAACCGGCGGGGCGGTGCTCCCGCGCCGGAGTATGAGCGACTTCAACAAGAGAAGGAAGCGCTCGAACGGGAGGTGGCGCAGGTGAATGCGCGACAGGCACGAATGAACGACGATATCGATACTTTGAATGCGCTCGCGACAACCTTGAATCAGCTCATCGTGCAGCTCAATCTGAACGTGAGTCAGTACAATCAGACGGGGGCTCTGCAGGGGGAATTTGAGGAGGGACTGTATGAGAGTGCTGCGGGCGTCCGGAAGATAGATATTTATGAATATTCCAGTCACAACGTCCTCGTGCGTGTCCTCTCGCACGAGATGGGGCATGCGCTCGGGCTCGAGCACGTGGCGGATACGGAGGCCATTATGTACAAGATAAATGAGGGCAAGACTTTGGCGCTCACAAAAGCAGACATCGCCGCACTTGATGCGAAGTGCACATCGGGAATATTTTGATGTCATGCATATCCCGTATCAGCTCAAACGAAGCACCCGTGCACGCACGATGCGCCTCGTGGTTCATCCCGATGCGCGAGTGGTGGTGACGGCGCCGCATGCTTTCGGGCAAGATTCGATAGAACGATTTGTTGTCAAACATTCGGATTGGATAGAGAGGCATGTCAAGCAAACGCGCGGACGCATCGTGATACGTGTCTGGAGACACAAGATACCAGTGCTGAAAAAGCGCGCGCTCGTGATGGCGAGCGAGCGCTGCGCGCATTTCGCCGCTACGTACGGATGTACGCTCAAGAAGATAACAGTACGCGCGCAAAAGTCACGATGGGGAAGCTGCTCGCGCGAAGGCAATTTGAGCTTCAACTACAAAATAGCGGTACTCCCGCCGCACATCGCGGATTACATTGTCGTCCACGAATTATGCCATCTCGCCGAAATGAACCACGGCAAGAAATTTTGGGACCTTGTAGCAAAGACGGTCCCGGAGCACAAAACGACCCGCGCAGAACTGCGCCGGGTCGTTGTGGTGTACGACTGAGCGCGGACTAGAAGCTGAAATTCTTGGCGAGCCCGCCGATGAGCGGAAGCTCTTTTTGATTGCCTTGGACGACATTCACGATGCCGATGATGGAAAAGACCAAAGTCGCAAGGTTCACAAGGTTCAAGAGCATCCACAGCTGCCACATCGAGCTGCCGAGGACCCACACGGCGATCTCAACGATGACGAGGAGTAGACCCTGCTTGATGTGGAACTTCACAAATGGGTCGTCCTTCGCCATGAGGAGCGGGATAATAACGAGAATGCCGAGGTAGGAAAGGACGCCCATGAGCGTCTTGTGCCCCGGCTTCGGCTGATGCACCTGCGGCTGACCCTGCGGTTGTTCATCCATATAAATAACCTTTAATGCTAATGACTTGTTATCAGTATAGCGCTCCACGGTCAGGTGGAAAGCGATGCGCGGGTAGATGCAATGTGGCTATACACAGCCCCTGCGCCCTATCTCTTGCATTGTGAGAGAGGAATGTACAATTCTGGTATGGCAAAGAACGGTCCCAAGGGGCGTGGACGCAAAGGTGAAGTGAAAAAGCGCACGCAAGTTCTCTCCGGCCGTAACAAGCGCTGGACGAAAGTGGACGCAAAGACAGGAAAATTTATGGACCAAATGAAAAAGAAAGGTCGCGCATTCAAGGGTGTGAAGATGAAATAAGCGAAGGCGTGCACAGCGTCCGTTTTGGCGTACAATAGCGGCACGGCCACTTCTATGAACGATTTTCTCAAAATGGATATCTTCTTCATCGTAACCACATTGGCGGTCATTATGCTTGGTATCGTCGTCACGCTCATTCTCTTCCGCGTGTGGCGAATCCTCGGGCATATTGAGGAAATATCACGCGACATCTCGGAAGAGAGCGCTCTTTTGCGCAACGATGTTGCGCAGATGCGTGCACGCATCAAGAGCGAAGGGTTCAAATTCTCCCAGGTCTTGAGTCTCTTTGGGAGCAGGATTGCGCGCTTCTGGGGCAAGAAAGGAAAATAGGACAGACGCTTTATTCACTCAACAAAACGTATGGCGGATACAGGAAGAGGACGATTAACGAAGGGTGTGCTTGCAGCGGCCGCTTTGGCTGCGGTGGGATACTATTTTTATGCAAGTAAGGACGCAAAAAAGAACCGCCGGGTAGCAGCGAAGTGGGCGGTAGACATGAAAAGGGATGTCGTCAAACGCGCGAAGGCGCTCAAGAACGTGGACCGTGCGGCGGTAGCCGCCATCGTTGAACAATCGGCGCGCGCCTACAAAGGCATCCGTGGTCTCGACCGCGGCGAGGTAGAACGCGCCGCTTCCGAGCTGAAGAAGAATTGGCAGAAGATAGCAGCCGAACTGAAGAAAGGCGGCGCGTCGGTGAAGAGTGCGGCAAAACAGGCGACCAAACGGGGGAAGGCTGCTATAAAGCGCGCGACCAGGTAGGCGTTTGCAGGAATCGGCAGAGCGCCTATACTGGCGGAAATGAAACGCGGAAAGAATCGTGACGTCGAATTTCTTTTTGAGGTAGGCTCGATGCGGAATATCCCTCGGGCTTGGGTACAGCACCTCGGCGTACCGGTGGCGAGTAATCTCGAGCACATGATGCGCGTCGTTTTCTTGGCACTCGTTATCGCGCGTCGTGAAGGAAAGGGTGATGAAGGCACCATCATCAAGATGGCGCTTGTGCATGACCTTGTGGAGACGCGCACGGCCGATCTCGCATATGTCCACAAAGTGTATTCGCAGACCGATGACCTGCGTGCGGCGCACGATCTTTTTGCCGGAACTTCGTTCGGTGATCTTGAGGCTATTCATACCCGGTATAAGAAGCGCGATTCTATTGAAGCGAAAATTGTGAAAGATGCGGACAATCTCGACATAGACCTTGAGCTGAAAGAATTTGAGGAGCAAGGGCATAAATTGCCGGCCAAGTGGAAGGCGATGCGCAAGTTCGTGCGAGACAAAAAACTCTATACAAAGACGGCAAAAAAACTCTGGAATGAGCTGCAAAAAGCCAATGTATCGCAGTGGCACATGGATGCGAACAAGTGGAAGAAGATACCCAGCGCCGGGAAATAGCGCGTCAAAACCTTCGCCTGCGTCGTTGCGGAGCCTCTGCGTCGCGTTCACCGTACACTTGTACGCCTCGCGCGCCGCTTTCTCCGCGCCTAGCATCCGAAGGTTTTAAACGCGCTTTTCGAGTGATAATATGAACGTATGCTACAAGCCCCTTTCTACGACCCCGCAAAGTCCTACTACGAAAACCTTGAAAAGGGCCCCTTTAATGGTTTTATTGACGGAGTCGTTTTGCCCGAGGGAGATCCACGTTTCGAGTTTCTCGGCCAAAGACTCGCGTATCCGCTCGGTATCCCGGCGGGGCCACTGCTCGATAGTAAATTCGTGAAAGGCGCTTTCGACAAAGGATTCGACATCGCGGTGTACAAGACCGTTCGCACAAATGAATTCCCGTGCCATCCGCATCCGAATGTGCTCGCGGTACATATCGACGGCGACCTCACTCTCGAAAAAGCGAAGAAGCCGCTTGTCGCCGACAAGGACTACCGGGAGCCGCTTTCGATAACTAATTCTTTTGGAGTTCCGTCACGCCCCGCAGAAGAGTGGCTCGCAGACGCCGAGAAGGCCGCCCTGTACGCGCGCAAGGGGCAAGCAATGGTGATGAGTTTCATGGGCACGGTGAAGGAGGGTCAGACTGCGGATGAGTTCGTCGCGGATTTCGCGCAAGCGGCGGCACTTGCCGCTCGCACCGGTGCACCCATCCTTGAGGCAAATCTTTCGTGTCCCAACATCGGCAACGAAGGCTTGGTCTGCTACAACCTCCACATGACGGAGCGTGTGTGCGAAGCGATACGCGCGAAGATAAAAAAACTCCCGCTCATTCTCAAGGTCGGCTATTACAGCAGTGACGCGGATATCGAACACCTCGCAAAAATCGCCGGGAGGTACGCTCATGCGATATCCGCCATCAACACAATATCGGCGCCCATCGTGAACGAAAAAGGGGAGCAGGCACTGCCGGGCAGTCCTATGCGTATGCGCAGCGGTGTGTGCGGTACGGCTATCAAGTGGGCGGGCCTCGACATGACGCGCCGCCTTGCCGCGGTCCGCACGAAGACCGGCGGCACGTGGAAGATAGTCGGCGTCGGCGGTGTGGTCACCCCAAAAGATTTCAAAGAGTACCGCGAAGCGGGTGCCGATGTCGTTATGACGGCGACCGGAGCCATGTGGAATCCTTATTTGGCTAAGGAAATCAAAGATGCATACCCAGACGCATAAACGGGTGCCATGCCTGCCCCGTAGTAAGCTTTGCTTCACTGCGGGGTGGAATCCATACCTCGCAAAAGAGATAAAGGATGCCTACCCGGACGCGTAGCTATGATGCTCGATGGGTTACAGAGGTTCCATCCTCCTCAAAATAAGCCGAACGATGATGGCTACGAGTATCCGCCGATAGATGAGAATCGAAGGCAATTTCTTGAGTACGTTATAAGAATGTACGACGGACAGGAGAATGACCCGCGTTTCGCCGAGCGCGGACAAATTGTCGTCGACCTACCAGGGCTTGATCACTTCATCATCAAGAAATATGTGTACTCTCCTGAACATGTCAACATCGGATTGGCGTGGCCGACATATATTGCTGCTCAGTCACGTGGAAAATCGTTTCTCGATATGGGCACAGGTACGGGAATTGCTGCGATATACGTCGCACAGCACGGCGAGCCGACCCGAGTAGTTGCGACTGATATCTCGCCGCTAGCTGTCGACAACTGTAAGACCAATGCCGAACAATATGCCTTGAAAGAGCCCTTTTTCAGCGTACGGGAAGGCAATGTGTTTTCAGGAGTTGGCAAGGACGAGAAGTTCGACATCCTGTTTTGGAATTTTCCATGGAATGCTCCTGATCAAGATATCGAAGAAATACTAAAGCAGCACGACATGCCAATAACACCGGAAAAAGTCATGCAACTTCGAGCGGGACTCGATAAGCAGTATGAGGCGCTGCGAAGATTCATACGGGAGGGACGCGACCATCTCAACCCGCAAGGAGAGATATTGTTAGGGGCGAGCGAAATGGTACGGCACGATATTATTCGAGGTGAAGCAGCTAAATACGGATATGCAATCGAGATTGCCGATGAAAAAGAAATGGTCGTGGATACGATCGGCAATATGAAACTCAAAGTAATACTCTATCGTTTGACGCCACAATGATACAAGAAACGATAGCGGAGAGCTCTCTCCGTGCAATACAGGAAAAAGTATTTCCCGGCTGCGTTATCGGCGTTGTTCGTGCCGGTGGGGAACGCGAGATTTCGCCGTTCGGGCGTTTTACGTATGAGTTGGATTCTCCGGTGGTTTGCGAAGACACGGTCTACGACCTCGCCTCTATAACCAAGTCCATCCCCACGGCATCGCTCGCGCTCACGTTGATGGGAGAGGGGAAATTGCGGCCCGCGGATAAAGTAGTGAAATATTTGCCGGAGCTGAAGAATGACTATGGCGCGACCATCGAAAATTTGCTGACCTATCGCGTCCGCGGGCCGCAGCTCTCGACGCTGAAAGATAAGACGCCCGATGAGGTGCTTTCGCACGTGTTTGAGCGCGGATTTGATGGTCCGCCCGGGAAACATTTGTATACGAACATTCCGGCATTCTTACTCGGCGTTGTTCTCGAACGGGTGACAGGCGACACGCTCGATGCTCTCGCGCGGAAATATTTCTTCGGGTCACTTGGCATGAAGGACACGACGTTTTTTTCCGCGGATATTTCACGGATTCCCCCGACTGAAGTTGTTGGCGGCCAAGAGGTTTGCGGCGTCGTTCACGACGAAAGCGCGCGCGTATTCTCTGCCCGGCATCGCGCCGTCGGCCACGCCGGATTATTCTCGACCGCACCCGATACACTCAATTTTCTCGAAGCATTACTCCAAGGCAAGCTTCCGGCAGTGATGGGCGGCGCGAGGAAACATTGGGGCTGGCAGAAAGCTGAACCGTGGTTTATGGGCTCTCACTTCGGCACTGGCGCTTTCGGCAAAACGGGCTTTACGGGAACGTCGGTCGCCGTTGACCCCGAACACGGGGTCGCGTTCGTCGTTCTCTCGAATCGTACGTACCCAAAGCGTCCACCCGACGCCGCCTCGATACACTCTGCCGTCAACATCTTTCGGGCTGATATTGCCGACATCCTACTCCGTTAATTTTTTGAAACAAACGTGCTCCCCGTTAGAAATAGGAAGCCTGCGCTTCCGAACGGCACGTCGAGTTTACAACTGTAATCACGTTTGCAAAAAGTATCTCCGTAACAGAAAATACCGAACTTCCGCAATTTCTAACGGGGTGCTACAGTGGCTCAATGTGTGGCATTTTTGCATACACCGGCAACAAAGGTAAAGAAGCGGGCGGAGTACTTCTCGACGGCCTGCTTTCTCTTGAATATCGCGGATACGACTCAGCCGGGATATTTACGCCGGAATCGGGCTCGGTACGTTCGCCTGGAGCGGTCGCGGAACTCCGCAAGAAAATGCCAAAGGACTTTGCAGGCAAGAGCGGCATCGCTCATTTGCGCTGGGCAACGCACGGCGAGCCGACCGAAAAGAATGCCCACCCGCACGGGAGTTGCGACGGTGAGATATGGGTCGTACACAACGGCATCATTGAGAATTTTAAAGAATTAAAGGCAAAGCTCGAAAGGGCGGGGCACACATTCAGCTCGGATACCGACACCGAGGTGCTCACGCACTTGATTGAAGAACACTTGAAGCACGAGAAAAGTTTCGAGAAGGCCGCACTCGCGGCACTCAATGAAGTGCGCGGGACGTACGGTATCGCGCTGCAATACAAGAAAGAACCGGACCGCATCATCGCCGCGCGCATGGGTTCGCCAATCGTATTGGGGCTCGGCGATGGCGAGCACTTCATCGCATCGGACCCAACGCCCATCCTCCCGCACACTCGCAAGGTTGTCTTTCTCGAAGATGGCGAGGTCGCCGTCATTTCGCCCGACGGACACAGAATATTCAAGCTTGATTCGACAAAGGTAAAGCGTGACGCCACCGACATCGATTGGAGCGCGGAAGCGGCGCAAAAGGGCGGCTACGAACATTTCATGCTGAAGGAAATTATGGAGGGGCCGGAGGTGATAGAAAATACGTTGCGCGGGAGGCTCATTCCCGAAAAAGGATTGGCGAAGCTCGGTGGATTGGAAACCGTCGCGAAGCAGCTGGAAAAGATTGACCGCATCATTATCGTTGCCTGCGGGACAGCATCCTACGCGGCGCAGGTCGGCGAGTATATGCTCGAAGAACACGCCCGCATTCCGGTGGAGGTCGAGATTGGCTCCGAATTTCGCTACAAGAAACCTGTTGTCAACGAACGAACAGCTGTTCTGGCCATCTCCCAGTCGGGAGAAACACTTGATACGCTCGAGGCTGTCCGCGAGGGTAAACGGCACGGAGCGCTCACGCTCGGCATAGTGAACGCCGTCGGTTCGACAATTGCCCGCGAAACGGATGCCGGCGTTTACAATCATGCGGGGCCGGAAGTAAGCGTCGCCTCCACCAAAGCATTTCTCTCGCAACTTACTGCGCTCGCGCTCTTTACGATATTCCTCGGACGGCAGCGTGGAATGACAGCCGCGCAAGGCAAGGAAATTGCCCGCGCGCTCAAGGAGCTCCCGAAAAAAATCCAGGCGATACTGGATACAAAAGAGGAGATACAGAAGCTGGCCAAGAAATATGCGCACGCGCGCGATTTTCTGTACATCGGTCGCAAATACAATTATCCCATCGCGTATGAGGGGGCCATCAAGCTCAAGGAAATTTCCTATATCCACGCCGAAGGTTGCGGCGCGGGTGAGATGAAGCATGGCCCCATCGCGATGATAGACGAGAATTTCCCGACGATGGCTATCGCGCCGAAGGACAGCATGTATGAAAAAATGATATCCAATATCCACGAGATAAAAGCGCGCAAAGGGCCGGTCATTGCGGTCGCGACAGAAGGGGACAAAGAGATAGCAAAACTTGCCGATGACGTCATCTACGTACCTGAGACGCTTGAAATGCTATCGCCGATACTGAATGTCGTACCGCTCCAGCTGTTCGCCTATTACTTCGCCAAAGAAAAAGGCCTCAATGTGGACCGCCCCCGCAATCTCGCGAAGTCAGTTACCGTCGAATAAACGATATGGCGTTAGTAGATATTGTTGGTTATGCGGCAACGATTATCGGGACGTCTCTGATGCTTCCTCAGGTGTACAAATCTTTTAAAACGAAAAGCGTTGAAGATGTGTCGTGGGGTATGTTGGTCATGTATTTTCTCAATTGTAGTCTTTGGCTCACGTATGGCGTGTTAATTGTGTCGACGCCGCTGGCGATGACGAATGCAATCGCGCTTGCTATCAGCGTTGTGCAAATTGGATTAAAAATTCGTTACTCAGGAACCGTTACGGCTCAGTAATAGTGAATTTTTCGACTAATTTGATTACGTCGTCCATCGTCTCCGCATACGCGTCCGCGCCGGTTTGCTCGTAGCCGTGCACGAGGTTGCCACGGTAGCCGATTACATATGCTCCAGAAGCTTTTCCGGCTTGTATACCAAAATTCGAGTCTTCAAGCACGATAGAGTGGTTTGGGTCGGCGTTTAGTGTTGCAAGTGCAGATACGTAGCCGTCGGGATGTGGTTTGCGCTTAAGCTCGGGATGTTCATAGAGCGACATGACGACCTCTAATTTATCCTTGAACGGCAGGCGCGGTAGGGCCTGATCGAGCCACTGCTGCGGTGATTGAGTTACGAGACCAAGGCGAAAACCCGTATCGTGCAATTTTTGTACAAGGACATCGGCATCTTTCGTAATAGGAGCGCGAGCGTAGACTTCCCGGGCCATTTCGTCGGCGATCTTGAGATACTCGGCCGGTTCGAAGACTGCACCTAACGACTTGGCACGCTCGATAACGTCGATAACTCCGATGCCGACAAAGCTTCCCATACGCGCGAAAATATCAGCCCCGAAGAATCTCGGCAGCTGCGTGCGTTCGAGTTCGTCCCAAACAGGTTCGCTGTCGATGAGCACACCGTCCATGTCGAAGATGAATGCCTTGTGCATCCCCGCATGATACCTGATTTCAACTTTCGTTGCACAGTTCTACTCTGACGCATAACACATACAGCCCTTTATATACCTACATACAAATATGACGGCCGTCCGATTTGTATGTATTTGATGATTTGTTTCTATAAGTCGAAATGTCTTTTGATCCACGCATCGTTCTCAATCTTTTCAACGATGGTATACAAAACATCTTTGCCGATGTGAAGATCAGCTTTCAAAAGTGCAATGAGATCCTCGCAATCATATGGGTATACCCAGACGCTCCCTTGAATGCACAAGAAACCCGATTCGCGCATGGTTCGGCGTAGAGAAGCGCGAATACTGCGTTTCCGCTCAGGAATATCAAAAATCACCATTCGGTAACGTTTATCCCATCGCCCTCCGCACTTGGCGCGAACAGCCGCTTTCTGTGCTTCGAATTCAAGGGCTCGCCGACCTTTCTCGGTGATACGGGCGTACTTCTTTCCATCGCGCTCTTCGAAGGCAATGAGACCTCTGTAGGCAAGACGCGAAAGTGCTGACCGGGTTTCCTCGCCGAATCTCTTTTTGCCTTTGCCGAGTTTTCCCAGTAGTTGCAGGGTATTCGGCGCGGCCATCGCGACAAGCAGTATTCCCGCAATGCCGATGCTCGCTAAGACGGCCTTTTGCACGTATCCCTTGCGTCTTTCAAATCGGGCAGCCGTTTCGAGTTTCCCCATACGTTATCTATCATAGAATATCATGACCACATGCAACTGTGACGGCCGTCATAGTTGCATGTGTGTAAGGGCGCGCTTATGTCGGGTCGGTATGTGCGCAAAATTCAATTCAATGTTGATTGCCCGGGCATTCTTACGAAGTCAGCGACAGTGGGATAACATATCACGCGATGATGTCCGGTGTAACACCCGTGCCGCTTACTTTTTCAGTTTGATTATTTTCTCCCACGGGCCTTCGCCTCGTCGAAGCGAGGCTGCGGCCTCGCGAAGGCGGGCGGCCAATATTTACTTAAGCTTCACAATCTTCTCCCATGGTCTTCCCGCTACTCCGAAGTGGCCATAGGCGGCGGTTTCTTTGTAGATGGGGCGGCGCAGGTCCAGCCGTTCGATGATTGCTTGCGGGCGGAAATCGAAATTCTTGGTCACGATGTGGGTTAGGTTCTTACCTTTCTCGTCGAACGCCTCTATCATGACGGGCTCCGCGCGGCCGATAGCGTAGGCGACCGATACCAGCGCTTTCTTGGCATAGCCGTTTGCGACGAGGTTCTTCGCGACAAAACGGCACATGTATGCGGCCGAGCGGTCCACCTTCATCGGCTCCTTACCCGAGAAACAGCCGCCACCGTGTGGCATAAGCCCACCGTAGGTGTCTACTTGGATTTTGCGGCCCGTGAGCCCCGCATCGGCTTCAAATCCTCCTTGCACAAACCGCCCCGTTGGATTGACGAGTATCTCGATATTTTTGAGCGAGCCGAGTATAGGCGTGAAGAGGTGCTTAATGAGCTGCTTACGTATCTCTTCCTGCGAGACTTTTTTGTCGTGCTGCGTGGAGCAAAGCGCAGTGATAACTTTGCCTTTTGAAATGGTCACCTGCGTCTTGCCGTCGGGCTTGAGCCATTTAAGCGTGCCGTCGCGGCGCAACTTTTCGAGCCGTCTCGCGAGCGCGTGCGCAAGTACGACGCCTTTCGGCAAATATTCTTTTGTCTCGTTCGTCGCGTAGCCGTACATGATGCCTTGGTCTCCTGCGCCTCCCGTATCCACTCCCATCGCGATGTCAGGGGATTGCTGCGCGACGCGCACAAACACCTCAAGCTTCTCGGTGTATCCGATGTCTTTATACACTTTGCGCGCTATCTTTTCGAAATCTATTTTCGCTTTTGTTTTCACTTCACCGCCTATCATGAGCGTGCCGTGGCTGCCGAAGGTCTCTACTCCCGCGCGGCTAAAAGGGTCCTGTGCGAGCATCGCATCAAGAATCGCGTCGGACATCTGGTCACACACTTTGTCAGGGTGTCCGCACGTGACGCTCTCAACGGTATATCGTTCGAGTAAGTGGAACATATGGAATAGTTTGTAGTTATTAGCTTGTAGCTTGTAGTAAATTCAAACACCTATAAACAATATCTCCCTTATAGGGAGATTCTTTCGACAAAAGCATCTTCCCGCTAGGGGCCGGATGGAGCACCTTACCTTCGGCAGGTTGCTGGCGAGTCATAAAGCCGGAACTCTCGTCGCACTCTTGATACGTATGGGGTGTGTGCGAGCATTCTAGCAAGGTCATTTCGTTCGTGCAATCCCACCCTTTACCCAGAAAGGGCGGGATGCAATACTGTCGCGATGCGGAAAATTATTCTCGCCTCCGTCTCGCCGTGGCGCAAAAAGATACTCTCGACGACGGGCATTCCGTTCACCGTGGAAGAAAGCGGCTATAAGGAAGACATGCGCATCCCGCTTGCGCCGCGCGTACTCGCGCGGCATCTTGCGCTCGGCAAAGCAAAGACCGCAGCGGCGCGTCACGCGGATGCAATCGTTATCGGTGCGGATACCTTCGTTGTGTACCGTGGCGCGCTCCTCGGGAAGCCGCATACTCCAAAGCGCGCCGCCCTGATGCTCGAGATGTTGAGCGGTAAGACACACACTATCCTTACGGGGTTTGCTGTCGTGGACTCTAAAACCGGTAAGCATATTTCGAAAACGGTAGGGACGCGCGTGAAATTCCGGAAGTTATCGCCGCAAGAGATTTCCTGGTACGTAAAGACGGGTGAACCGCTCAAAGCCGCCGGTGCGTACGTCATTCAGGGGAAGGGTGCCGCGTTGATAGAAAGAACGACGGGGGACCACAACAACATCGCCGGTCTGCCGCTTTCGGCCGTACTCGAAGCACTCAAGAAGTTTGGCGTGGAGTGATAGGGGTATACAATAAGCCATTATGAAAAAAGTCGTCCGGATAGGCGGGGGAAGCGGCGGATACACGCTTTTGCGCGGGCTCAAGGCGTTTCCGCTCGATATTACGGCGGTTTTCACCTCGTTCGACTCGGGCGGTTCTGCCGGGGTTTTGCGCGACGAGTTCGGCATTTTGCCGCCGGGCGATGTGCGCCGGGGATTGCTTGCGCTCGCGGACGAAGGGCAGGCGGAGATTCTCCGAGAACTTTTCAATTACCGTTTTCCCGCCAGAGGCAGGTCCTCCTCCGGAGGAGAAAATGGTCACAGCGCTTTGCATGGCCACAGTTTCGGCAATCTTTTCCTTGCGGCGCTCTCTTCTATCTACGGCGGCGAGATAGAAGGCATCCGCAAGGCCTCGGAGCTCCTCAATATCAAGGGAAAGGTCCTGCCCGTGTCTTTGGACAAATCGCATGTACACGCGGTACTGGAAGACGGCACCGAGATAGTAGGCGAGACCAACATCGACATTCCGAAACACGACGGTAATTTATGCATCAAGAATATATTTCTGGAACCGGAGGCGCGCATCTACGAGGAAACCGACAAGGCGATACGTGAGGCTGACCTCATTGTTATCGGTCCGGGAGATCTCTATTCGTCGCTTGTCCCGACACTTTGCGTAGGGGGAATGCAAGAATCTTTGCGGGCCAGCAAAGGGAAGAAGGTAGCCGTCTGCAATTTGATGACGAAGTGGGGAGAGACGCACGGGTTCGCCTGTTCCGATATGATAAAAGAACTTTTGCACTATAGCGGCATCGAAAAGTTCGATTACGTCATTTGTAATATACAGACCATGAGCTCCAAGCTTGCCGCGGCGTATGAGGAGGAAAAGAAGTATCCGATGAAATGCGATGCGGCGTTGGGTGATTATACGGCAAATCTGATAACCGGCGATTTCTTCTCAGAAGCGGATATCGCCCGGCATGATTCTGAAAAGATTGCCAAGATCATATCGGAGTTGTAACCTTTACATATGAGAATACGCACCTGGTGGGGGATTATAATCCTTCTTTTTATCGTCATCGTCGTCCTTGCATGGGTTCTTTTTGCGATGCCCGCGCGCGTTGAAGCGCCCACAGCCACATCCACGCCGCCCGCAGCGACATCCACACAGCCGCTTTCTGCAAGCGTGGTCGTTACTTCGCCGAAGGCCAATTCAACCGTAGGGAATATTTTTGTCGTTTCGGGGTCAGCTCCGGGCCCGTGGTACTTTGAGGCCTCGTTTCCCATCAAAATCGTTGATAAGGATAACAACTTCATAGGGCAGGGTATCGCCCAGGCACAGGGGGAGTGGATGACGACCGACCTCGTTACGTTTACGGCGACGGTCACCCTCGATGGCACATATTCGGGGCCAGCGACCGTTGTCCTCTTACGCGACAATCCTTCGGGAATGCCGGAAAACGACGATTCTGTTTCCATACCCGTTGTCATTCAATGAGTGCGACAAAAGAAAATGAACGAAAACTTCGAGTTCGCAAGCTTGTCGCGTACCTCAAAAAGGCCTATCCGGTGCCGAAAAGTGAGCTGAAACACCGGACACATTTCCAATTTGTCGTTGCGGTCATGATGTCGGCACAATGCACGGACAAAGTAGTAAACCGCGTGACTGACAAACTATTTAAGAAATATAAGACTGCCCTCGACTTCGCTCGGGCTAAACCGAAAGATTTAGAGAAAGAAATTTCGTCCGTCACATTCTTCCGCAATAAGGCGAAGGCGATAATTGCGGCGGCAATCAAAGTGGAGAGAGATTTTGCGGGTAAAGTACCCCGTACGGCAAAGGAATTACAGACGCTCCCCGGCGTCGGCTACAAAACAGCGCACGTGATATTGGGGGAGCTCTATGATAGCTGGGAGGGGATACCGACCGACACACACGTAAAGCGTTTCGCCAAGCGATTTGACCTGACCGACAACGAGGACCTTACGAAAATATCAAAAGACCTTGAGACATTGATTCCGAAAAAAGATTGGAAGTACGTCAACAACGGCCTCGTCCTCTACGGCCGCTACGTTTGCCCGGCGCGTCCGCACGATTGTCTCGTGCACCCGCTCACCAAGCTCTGGCCAGAGGCCGCCAAACGCTGGCCTAAGACGAAATAAGTTATACTTTCAACATGGCCGAGAAACTGTCCGTCTTCAACTTTCCCGCTGAAGAGAATAAAGTTTTGCGTGACAAATTACAGACTCTACGTGGCAATTACGGAGGGAACCCGATCATCGGCAACGTTATTTCAAATGTACAAAAAAGTAAGGAACTTTTGCACGCTATCTTGTCAAAGCATCTCCATAGGTCGATGACATCTAAAGATCCAGATTTTCTCTCATACTCAATATTTCAGTTTGATAATCGCGCGTGGAGCCAGCACGGAAAAGGGGCGAATAAAAACGCATTGATGGAAATTATTCCGGATGCAAAGACTGTTTTGGTTAACGACGAAGGGCTGCGGAATGAAGCTTTTATAAATAAGTTGGATATTCGCGTTTTAGCACTGCATTGCCTCATCCATGAGGTGAGTCATTCAATTGCAGTCCGAAGGAGGGCTCTCAAGGCCGTGCCCGGGGAGGGGTATGTGCTCCATGAAACGCAAGGCGTTCGGCATTCAATTGCGCCCGTGAGTGAAGTAATTGAATCTGTTGCAGAAGGCCGCTCTCGGGAATCAAAGGATTTCCTGGTATTTTTCGACGAAACGTTGAACGACGAGTTGGCAGAGGAAATCGTACGTGAACTATGTTCCACCACCGGTCTTTTCTCGAGTGCCGTGCTGGATACCTTTTATACCAACTGGAGAAGCCAAGGAGACCATTTTGGTGAATCTCAGCGGCTTCTCGACGGCATTACACGTTCTATGGCTGAAAAAACTGGGATAGAAGCAAAAACGATTCGGAATTCACTTCGACGCGCGATCACTGAAGGCCGTAACCTCTTTGTCGGTGACAGCGACATGCCAGCAATGGACGAAGTTATGGGGCAAGATTTTACAAGCGACCTTTCCAAAATACACGATCCGGTCTCGATTGGTGCTTTCATCAAGAAATATCGGCTTGAATAGAACGAAACCGTGACAGCGTGCCACGGTTTCATGTTTGTGCCGCCTTTGGCGGTCTTGAAGAACTTACTTGGCCGCGGCCTTGCGTTTGGGCTCGGGGAACTCGATGACCTCGTGCTTGCCCGGCTGCTGTTGCTCGGCAGGCGGCGCAATACGCTCGACGAGACCGACGATGCTGCGACGCATGTCCGAGTCCTTAATCCGCCAGAATGCCGTTATCAGCGCGAGCCCGTCAGGCGTCGCGAGGCAGTCGGTCACGTATGTCGGCGACGGCGCTTCGCCGGTCGTCTCCGCGCCTTCTCACTTCGACTTCGAGTGGAACTCGATCGGAGCGCCGTCGAAGAAGAACGACACCGGCACTTGCAGGATCAGCGATATTTGCTGTATGCGAGACGCACCGATGCGATTGGTGCCCTTCTCGTATTTCTGGACCTGCTGGAAGGTCAGACCGAGTGCCTCGGCAAGCTTTTCCTGCGACATCGAAAGCATCATCCGCCGCATGCGGACCTTCGATCCGACGTGTTTGTCGATCGCATTCGGCGCTTTCTTTTTCGTCGCGCCGGTTTTCGCTTTCGCCTTCGCTTTCGCAGGCTTCTTCTCTTTCGCCATGGTGGCGTTACCTCTTGTTGGAACAAAAAACGGCTCACTGAGCCGGTGTCGGAGTCTTCCGATCTCTCGTATCATAGCACACTATATTGCAAAAAGCAATACCCCTGGTTTTGTACAGGTTTAGAGCCGTCTACGGATGCGGCGCACGGTTTCAATGCCGTAGTTGAGCCAATATTTGGCGGTGAGTGGCATGTCTTGCGCATGCAGATACGCTTCAGCGAAGCCGCCGAAGCCCTTCTTGAAGAGCGAAAGGCCCGCCCATGCGTGTTTCGGCTTATTGTCCGGCGATATACCCCAGAAATTGTAGAGTGTGCAGCCGCGCTTCTTTGCTTCCTGAATGACCCGCCACTGGAGAAGGTAAGAGGCGTTGATGTCGTTGAACTTTTGGAGCGAGCCGCTGTGATGGTAGAAAGCTTGTCCGTTGTAAAAAATAATTATCGCCGCAGCGGTGAGCTCACCACGGTATTTCCCGAAGAAGAATACGGCCTGACCGCCTTGGCTGAATAATTCAAATTCTGTCTTCAGGTATTCTTTGCTAAAGGGAGTGAATTGTTGTCTCTGCACAGTTGCCGAATAGACCGAGGCGAATTGTTCCATATCTGCCGGATCGGAGCTCTGGGTAATTTCCACTCCTTCCCTTTCCATTTTCTTAATGAGGTAGCGGGTCGTTTTGCGCATCTCTTTGAGAAGCACGTCTTCCGGCTTCGTTATGTCGAGCATCCACGAAATTTCCGGATGCATGTGTATCGGCGCGTCGCGGAAACCAAGGCGCCGGTACATCGCCTTATTCGCATCGTTCGCTTCCGAGAGGGGGCAAAAGCGGATGAAATCGCACTTTTCTTCGCGTGCGATGTGGGTTGAGTAACGCACGAGTTCGGAGAGAGTCGGCTCTTCGTCCGCCGCCCTCGAGATTACGGGACCGTGCGGACATACCAGAAATGTTCCGCGCCGCGCACCTATCTTTATGAACAATCCGATCCCCACCAATGTCTCGTCTTGGTAGACACCGGCGCGGAATATTTTAGAACCCGTCTGTTCGTAATGTTGACCCCACTTCCAAGAGTGTAAAAAACTATGCGGTTGTTGTTTGCTCAAGAATTTTTCCCAAACCTCTTCATCTTGAATGAGCTGCACCGGATACTCGTTGCTTCCTTCTGACCGGAGCCATTGGTTCACGTGCATCGCAATGTTCTCCGCATCCGCGACTGATATGTTGATATGTGTCGGCAGGTTTACCATCATCCGGGCAATTTTCTCCGCGGTAGGGCACTGTCCCCGGTAATCAGTGCGGTTCAAGAATCGTTTCGGTCCCACCGGTGCGTCATACCAGACGTCGCCGACGTACACATTCCTCGCTTTCAGGTATTCGATGAGGTCATCACGTTGTTCAAAGAGGATGGGGAATCGGAGATTAGTAGACCGCGCAAGAAGAGCGACATCTTCGGATACAAGCAGACTTTTGTCTATGACTCCCGCATACACCGCTGCAATCTCGCGCCTGTGCTGCGTAATTTTCTCCAAGGTCGAATATTGACGCAGTATTTCTGTGCAGTACCACGACGGGAGTTCGTGGGCATCGCTGGAGCCGGCATCGGGAAGCGGCCGCGAGAGGATGCGAAGGCCGCGGAATAAACCGTGAACAATCGCACCGATGTACAGAGAATGTGCTGCCCGAATTTTCCAGGCGAGCAGCGGGTACAGGCGGTCTTTGAGTTGTTGTGTAAGGGGGACTTTTTTTGGAAGCGCGGTCATTTCCTGATATTTCTTATTACGAATGATGAGTGCGCCACCCGCGACCGCGTCTATCACTTTGTCCTGGCTGAACGAAAGAATGACGAAGTCTCCGACTGTTCCGGCTTCCGCTCCGTTTGCGTACGTTGTGCCGATAGAATGCGCGACGTCTTCTATCAGCACGAGTCCGCGCTCCCTACACAACGAAGCTATTCCTTCTATATCACACGGAAGGCCGAGCGTGTTTTGAATGACCACCGCCTTGATGGCCGGGTTTGATGTAAGTGCTTCCCGCAATATTTGTGCGGAGAAGTTGAGTGACGTGTCGGAAATATCGAGATAGTGGCATGTGTGACCGCTCTCCTGAACCGCCTGATACACGGCCCAGCAGGTATAGCCGTTGATAGCGACAGCGGCATTTTCAGGGACAGAAGAAAGCGCCAACCGCAAGGCTTCGCGGCCTTTGTACATGAGAATTGCCCGGCCGCCATAACGCGTTTCCAGGTATTCCGTCAGACGCTTCTTGGCGGAAGCCCCGCCGCCGGCGAAAAGTATCCGAAGAGCGGAAGAAAAAGTGTGATTCGAACCAAGTGAATTGAACGTACTCATTGCATTGAGAGCTCGCTTACAAGCAGCTCGGCGACCTTTTCGGGATGAGTGATATGCGGCGAGTGCCGCGCGCCGGGGACGGTGACCATCCGCGAGCCGCGAACACCTTCGTGTATCGTTTTACCTGCGGAAAGCGGCGTCGTCGCGTCGCCCTCACCCCAGATGATAAACGTCGGACACTGTATCTTGTTCAGGACAAGGGAGAGGTCAGTAGTCATAAGATTCGCCATGGTCTTTCTCATTTCAGGGGTTGCGGCGCGGTAGTCGTTCTCGCGTATCACTTTGTACACAAGATCCCGCATCGTTTCCGAACGCGTAAGTACATGCCCGACCTTGGATACTACTCTGAAGAAGTCTCTCTTGAAACGGCGCAGTCCGGTCGGCGGAATACCGGAGCTGTCTTCGAGTATGAGACGTGCGACTTTTTCGGGATGTTTCGCCGTGAACGCGAGCGAGATGCGTCCGCCGTTGGAATGTCCGTAGAGTACGACTTTGTCATGAGCGGCCGTTTTCTCTTCCAGCCATTTCACGTAATCTTCCATGGTCCACACGGGATTTGTGCCGTCCGTAAGCCCGGGAATAAGGAGGAATTCGTAATCGACGCCGCGGGAGGAAAGTATCTCCAAAAGGGGCCGCCAGGTGTCGGTCTGATACGTCCACCCATGCAAGATAAACATTTTCATCCCACTCTTTCTATACCGGTAATGGTTTTCATGCAAAAAATATATGAAAGGGCGGGATTCATAGTCCAAAATTCTTTCTGCGTTTCTCCCATACTTTTTCGCGCCGGCACAACTTCGCCGCGTCGTCTTCATCCAGAAGCAGGTTCTCTATGATACCCTCCAAAAACCGCGCGCCTTTAAAGACAATTATTTCTCCGCCGCGTATTTCAGATGCGAGGTATTGTAGCGCCTCCTTCGGGTTGATGAACGATTCGGTGACTCCGCCGAAGCCTGCGGCATCGAGCGCGGGCTTGGTGTATGCGCGCATGCGGGGCCCCACCATAATGATGCGCGTGAGGTCGATCGTATTAAGAATTTGCGCAAGCCGCTCATGTTCCTCTTTCTCAAACCCGCCCTGCTCGGTGAGATCGCCGAGCACCAGCCATTTTTCTCCGGGCAATTTCTCCGCCATGCGTACTATCGCAGCGACAGAATCCACGTTCGCGTTGTAACTGCTATCTACGATGGTCGTGTTCTTAATCCCGCGGAATAACGAGCTTCTGCCCGGAGGCATCGTGAGCCCCGAGAGGTCGCCCGGTTGCACGCCGAAATAGTCGGCGATTTTGACGGACGCGGCAATCGCATAGAACGTTTCTCTGGGGAGCAAGAATGGTGTGCGATACGCTATTCCGCCGATATTGAATTCACTGCCGCTTGTGCTGACGGCGTGACTCACGAGCAGCTCTTCCTCTTTCATCTCGTGGACTTTGGCACGCGTCCGGTGCAACTGCCGGGTGATGAGGGGGCTGTCGGCATTCACGATAGCGAGTCGCGTCGTGTGCTCTATGAAGCCTCCGAATTCATACGCTATTGCTTCGTCGATGCTCCTGAACGGACCGTTGTTCACAGTTTTCTCAAAGAGCATGCTGTGCGTACGCGCGACGCTCAGGCAAACGCTTACCTCGGGGCGCAAAAGCGAGCCCAAAAAATCGCCCTCACCCGGCCTGTCGCCGTCCACCTCCACGACGTATATCTTTTCGTCGTAAGGTTTCTTCCACGCCACAAGCGGTGCCGCGAAGGCAAGCCAAATCCACTCTACGAGCGAGAAGCTGGAGCGCTTCAATCCCAAGATATCGAAGGGGACTCCGAAGGCGCTGTTGGCATGGTGCGAATATCTCGCACTCGCACCGATCTGTGCTTCGGTGAGATGCAAGCAGACGGTCTTCCCGTTGGAGCCGGTAATAAGGACGACGTGCGGGTCCCACCTCCGCAGGCGGATACGGGCGAAAAACCTGAAATATCGGGCTACGGTGAAATGAAGGGCGGTCTTTATTTGTTGCACCATTAAGCCCCAGAATACTAAATTAATGACGCCCTCGCCATGAGTCGCGCGTGGCGGTAGTATGACTGCATGAAAGAGAAGCGGCGTGTTGCGATATTCGACGTGGACGGCACCATCTTTCGTTCAAGTCTTCTCATCCAAGTCGTTAACCGGCTCATCGAAAAAGAGGTTTTTCCGCCGTCGACGCGCCGCGTATATGAGCGCGAATACGAGCGGTGGCTCAACCGTGAGGGCGATTACGACGAATACATAGGCGCTGTCGTGAGAGCGTTCGTTAAACATTTAAAGGGTGTGCATTACAGCGCGCTTGCCGACGCCGCAGAGGAGGTCGTTGACGAGCAGTCGAAGCGCGTGTACCGGTATACGCGGGATCTCCTGAAGGATCTCAAGAAGCGCGGCCACTTCCTGCTCGCCGTATCGCACTCGCCAAAGACGGTACTGGACAAATTTTGTCCGCGTCTCGGATTCGACAAAACGTACGGCATGCTCTACGAGCTGGGGCCGCAAGAATGCTTTACGGGAAATATCGTTGAAGAACATCTGATACTCAATAAAGCCGCCATCGTCCGCCGCGCCGTCGAAAAGGAAAACTTGACGCTCCAGCACTCGATAGGGGTGGGGGACACCGAGACGGACATCCCATTCCTCGAAATGGTAGCGAAGCCGATTTGCTTCAATCCGAATTCAAAACTCTATCGCTATGCCAAACGTATGAAATGGGATGTCGTTGTTGAAAGAAAGGATGTTGTCTATGAGCTCTAGTCGGATCCTTAAGTTCCGACAAACTGTTTGGCAATACTGGAAAGCGCACGGACGACATGATTTACCGTGGCGGAAAACAAAAGACCCGTACCGCATTCTTGTTTCCGAAGTGATGCTACAACAAACGCAGGTGCCGCGTGTCATCGAAAAGTACAAAGAATTCTTGAGAAAGTTCCCGACCGTTCACGCGCTCGCCAAAGCGTCACTCGCGGATGTGTTGAAAGCGTGGAGCGGGCTCGGCTACAACAGGCGGGCGAAGTACCTGCACGACGCGGCAAAAGCAATCATTCGCGACCATGAGCGTCCGTACTTATCTAATGCGGTCGTCCTAGATAAGTACAAGGGAATTGGTCCGTACACCGCGTCGGCCGTGCGCGTGTTCGCATACAACGAACCCGATATGCTCATCGAAACCAACATCCGCGCCGCTTTCATCCACCACTTCTATTCTAGTGTTTTGCAAAAGACTGCAATAGCAGATGCGGCTTTGTTGCCGGTCGTAACGGAGGCGGCAGAGGGGCAAGACCCAAGAAAGTGGCATTGGGCGCTTATGGATTATGGCGCATACCTCAAACGGTCAGGCGTCCGCAACAACCACCGCAGTGCGCATTACACGAAGCAATCAAAATTCGAAGGTTCGCTTCGCCAAGTCCGCGGGACCATTTTGCGCGAATTGCATTCCGGTTCGAAAACAGCGTTAACTCTCTATTCTCTAATTCGCGCGAATAAGCGAATAGCAGGGAAGGCGTTGGAAGGGCTCGCGCGCGATGGGCTTATCGTGAAGGAAAAGAGGAAGCCTGCCCGGCCAGGGTGGCGGATTGCCTGATGTTCCTTATTGCCGCGGCCGCGAGAATAAGGAATATGGATACTATATAAAGCAAAGCGGCAAGGAGGTCTTGCCGCCTTGCCGCAGATATAGCTGCCAGCGCGCTTCTCAGAACAGGAAATTGTCAGCGAGTTAGCCTTTGGGTTTTCCGTCGCTTGACGTTTGCTTCTCGCGCGCGTCGGCCGTAAGTTGCATGTGTCGAGCTTTTTGTTCCCAATACGCTTTCTTGGCGAGAATCAAGCCCGACGTGCGCCAAATTATGGCGCACAAACTCCATGCAGCGAAGGCCGCTGAGCCAAGAGCGAACAGCAGCAGTATTTGCGTAAGCAAAGATAATTGCGAAGGATCCATTTGCGAACTCCGGGTGAGAGTTAATTTTGACCAGAGGCGTGCCTCCGGACACCGTTATATAACATGTAATGTTCAATGTCAAACGCTGACGATCACCGGAATCACGATAGGGCGCCTCACCCCATTAGAAAGCTTCGCTTCTAACGGGGCAAGTCGATGCGCTTAGATACTGACTATTACGGGGATAACAATAGGTCTTTTCATTGTACGTTGTAACAGGAATTGGGAAACCGCGTCGGCTAGGTCTTCTCTTGCGGCGTCGAGGTCTGCGGCTCGCGGGTTGCGCAGCGACGTCTCTACTGATTTGCGGATGATGAGACGCGTCTGGTCCATGAGGTCTTTGTTGTCGCGCAGATAGACGAACCCGCGCGAGATGATGTCGGGGGATTTGTGGAGCTTGCCCGTGCGACGGTCTACCGTCGCGACGACGACACAGAAGCCTTCCTGACCGAGCGCTTTTCTGTCACGCATCAGGACATCGGAGAGTTCCGAGACGGTCGTGCCTTCAACGACGCGCAGTTCTGCAGGTGCTTTGAGCGCATGCTTCAATATCTTCTCGGCATTTTTTATCTCAATGATGGAGCTGTTGTCGGGGATACAAATGTTCTCCGATTTGACACCCATTTCGACGGCGAGGTCGGCGTGCACACGCAACATGTAGTGATACCCGTGAACGGGGATGAAGAATTTCGGCCTTATTTGGCTGTGTATCCATGCCGCTTCTTCGCGGTTGCCGTGGCCGGATGCATGCACATCGGAGGCGTGGTAGGTGATGATATGTGCTCCCTGACGCGAGAGGTTGTCTTTGAGCTTTTGCACTGCGCGCTCGTTGCCGGGAATGACCGACGAAGAGAGCACGACGGTATCGGTCGGCTGAAGACGGATGTATTTGTGCGTCTTGTTGCCGATGCGGGCGAGCGATGCGAACTCGTCTCCCTGAGCGCCTGTCGCAAGGATGATGAGCCGTTCCGGCGGATATTGATTCATGTTCTCGACGGCGACGACGGTGTCATCTTTGTATTTGATGATACCTATTTCCCGCGCTATCTCGATGTTGGTGCGCATACTGCGTCCGTCGATGACGATTTTTTTGCCGTACTCCTCGGCAAAATGCACGACGCGGATGAGCCGCTCCAAGTGGGAAGCGAACATCGCGATAACAAGCCGGCCTTTTGAATCTTTGATTATTTTTTCGAGAGTGGTGTAGACAGTTGATTCAGGAATAGAGAATCCCGGCTGCCAGACGTTCGTGCTGTCCATGAGCAGGGCGAGTACTTTGCGGTTCTTGAATATACCGAATTCGCGCTTCTCCTCGGCCGACGGCTCGCCGTCGAGGTGGTTCAACTTGATGTCTCCGGTATACACCACGTCGCCCCACGGGGTCTCGATGATGATGCCCATCGAATCAGGCACTGTGTGCGTGACGCCGAAAAATCGTATCGTCGCGGCGCCGAGCTTGATGACTTCGTCCCTCTCTACTTCGCGGATGTTCACGGGCGATGTCTGCGTGAATTCTTCCTGGCGCTTCTTTATCATCATGCCCGTAAGTTTGCGCGTGTAGATGGTCGGGTTGCCGATGCGGTCGATGATGTAGGGGATGCCGCCGATGTGGTCGAGGTGACCGTGTCCGATGAGCAGACCGCGGATCTTGTCGCGGCGCTCCTCGAGGTAGCCGGTGTTCGGCAGGATGTAATCGATGCCCGGGGTTTCTCCTTCGGAGAAGGCGAATCCGCAGTCGAGGATGAAAATATCGTCGCCGAATTCCACGGCCGTCATGTTGCGTCCTATCTCTTCGACGCCGCCCAAAGGAATAATGCGCACGGTGTCGGGTGAGGGGGGTGGAATGGGAGCGCCCGCTTGTTTACGTTGGGAGGGCGCCTGGTGCTCGACGCGGGTTTTTCCGCGGCGCGGCGGATGATTGGGACGACCGAAATGTCTGGCCGGCCGGCCTGTCCGTGTCCCCGGCCTTCCTGCGGGGCGGGATGGCGGGCGGCTCCCCGGGCGGGCGTGGTGCGGGCGTGCGGGGCTCTGAGTGCGGCGCGGTCCGGGAGTTGCGCCTCCGGCGTGTCCAGAATCGTTGGATGGTGGCAGTGGTTCCATATAATGAGTGTCTGATTAGAGGACGGTTAGTAATTACCTGATAAATTAGTTACGCGAAAAAATACTCCAGACCTCTTCCGTGTCCGTGTACCACTGGTACACGTTCAGGAATCTCTCGGACGGCGTCGTGAGAGCACCGAGCTCTATGCCGCTGGCCGACGTGGGGACTACGTAAATGAAATCGGGGGCATACAAAAATACCGCGGGGTCGTCCTTTGCGACCGTGCTTGAGAATTGCGTATAGAGCTTCTCGCGCTCGTCCTTGTCGGTCGTCGCGCGCGCCTGCGTGAGCAGCGAGTCTGCCCGCAAATTCGTATAGAGTGCAAGATTGAGTCCCGGGTCGTTGCGCTGAGAAGAGTGCCAGAACGCGAAGAGGTCTGCCGTACGTCCGACGACTTCGCCGAAGAGTATCGCGTCGTACTGCCGCGGGCGGATGACGTTCACATTCAGGTCTGAAAGCGGGTACACCTGCACGGTTACCGCGACTCCGGCGGCACGCCAGGCCGCCGCAAGCGCGTTTACCGTCGCGACCAGCTCAGGTTCGTCGGCGGTCGCCAGTGCGAAGGACAGTGTCAGCTTTCCGCCGGAGGCCGATCCTCCTCCGGAGGACTTTTTGCTCCACACACCGGCCTTCTCGTCGAACGTCCAACCGCCGCGCGCAAGGATGGAGCGCGCAGCGTCAACGGATGCGCTATCCGGAGTGCTCGTCGCATTCGCGCCAGTTTCTCGTTTGCGGAAAAGAGTCGGAGTTGCCGGTACGGTCGTACCGATAACTCCGGGCGGAATGGGTCCGTCGAGAACCGCACCATATCCGCCGAGGACCGCGTCCACAATACTTCGTTTGTCGACAGCCGCTTCAAGCGCCGCGCGTACGGAGGCGTCGGCAAGAACGGGAGCACGACTTTGGTTGAAAAAGACGCCGAAGACCCGCGGCAATGCGACGTTGGCCAAACTAAAGTCCGTCCGCTTCACGGCGGAAAGATCCGACGGTGTCATGCCCGCTATCGCGTCTATCTGGCCGGCTTCGAATGCTTTGAGTATCGATTCCCGGTTGGGGTAAAAAATGAAGGTAATACGTTTGAGATAAGCCTTGCCGAGTGCGAATTTCGAAAACGGAACGAGTTGGTAGCGGGTTGCCGAACCGGTACTGTCGGTCGACACGCTCTCAATACGGTACGGCCCGCTTCCGATCGGGTGTGTGTTGACCGGACTGAAAGGAAATTCTTCAGCGGATACATTTTGCCAGACGCGTTTCGGCAGAATGCCGAGCGAAGTGTTCTCGATGAACGGCGCGTAAGCGTGCGAAAGTTTAAAAACCACCGTGCGCGGGTCTGGAGAGGATACTCGGACTCCCTCCCAATCGGCCCGTCGCGGGCTCTTGATGTCGGGATTCTGCGCTGCCGCTATCGTGAAAAGTACATCGTCTGCCGTGACGGGCGTGCCGTCGTGGAAGGTTGCGTTCTCACGGAGCTTGAAGGTGTATGTCGTGCCGTCCTCCGAGATCGTGTAGCTTTCCGCGAGGTCCGGGACGACGCCGCCCGAAAGTGAGCGCGTGAGGCCCGAGTAGACGAGCTGTGTAAGGTCTTCATCGGGCTGCGAGAGTGTGAGAATCGGATTCACGAACCGCGCCGGGCCGACCTCTCCTTCGATGAGCTCTCCGCCGGAAGCGGGTACCGTGACGGAGACCGCGGAGTTCAGTCCCGCAAGAAGTGCGAGGGTAGAAAACCCGAGAATGACCGTAAGACCGTAGAGGGCGAGCCGTTCACCCGGAGAGAGCGCCCGGAGAAGGTCCTCCAAGAGCGAAACGCGCCAGATAGAGCGCTCTTTGATGAGTGTCTTTTTTACCGGCGACGTAGAGCGAGTAAGGTGCGAAAGCTCGGCTTTCGTACCTTCGAGCCGAGGAGTCCGAGGACCGGACTGGTTTACGTCTTGAGTTTTGTCGGAATAGGAGTCGTAATCAGAATCCATAGCATGGTAGCGCTCCTACGTATGTACCCACCGAAACGGCGGACATGCGCGTTAGCGCCTAGCTGATGATTAAATTGATGAGTGCCGAGAGTGTGAAGAGGATACCGAGGACGATAGTAACATGGAACAGGGTCCGCTCCAAACCACGACGCGTGTGGAAACCCGACGAGAAGTTGTCCGCACCGAATGCCCCGCCGAGCGATGCGCCTGTGCGCTGCAAAAGAATAGCAACGATAAGAAGGCCGGAGAGGCCTATCTGTATAAAAGGCAGTGCTGTCTGGAGCCAAACCATCCCGAAGAGCCTAGCACAGCTCTCTAAAACAATCAAATTAATTATATCATCCCACGGGGCACTGTCAAGTTGCCGCATGCACGACATTCAACTATATTGAGCACTCGACGGGACAGACCCTCCAGGCGAACGTTATAAGAAATAATTAATAAGAAGCATTTGATATGAAAAAAGTCGCGAAAGAATCAAAGATGAACATGCAGCTTCTCGGCGACCGGGTGTTGGTGCGTCCGGAGGAAGCGATGAAAAAAACGGCATCGGGTATTCTCATTCCCGACGCCGCCAAGCAAGAGAAAGCGACGCGCGGCGTGGTGCTTGCCGTCGGTCCCGGCAGGATGAACGACGACGGAAAGGTTTTACCGATGTCGCTGAAGGTCGGGCAAAAAGTATATTTCAATCCCGGCTGGGAGAGCGAGATAGAAGTGGACGACGAAAAACTCCACCTTATTCACGAGAGCGATGTCAAAGCGATTATTAAATAGCTTGCAGCTGGTAGCTGGTAGCTGGTAGAAAATTCAAAAAGTCATATGGCTAAGCAGGTAATATTCGATGAAGCAGTACGCAGCGCTCTGAAGCGCGGAGTAGACATCGTCGCGGCGGCGGTCAAAGTCACGCTCGGACCGAAAGGCCGCAACGTCGCCCTCGACAAATCATGGGGCGGGCCGACCATTACCAACGACGGCGTTTCCATCGCCAAAGAGATAACACTCGCGGACAAATTCGAGAACATGGGAGCGAGCATTGTGAAAGAAGTCGCCACCAAGACCAACGACAAAGCGGGGGACGGCACGACGACGGCGGTCGTGCTCACGCAGGCCATTATTCATGAGGGCTTGAAACGCACGGCGCTCGGCGCCAACGCGATGATGGTGCGCCGCGGCATCGAAGCGGCCGCCAAAGACGCTGTTGATGAATTAAAGAAAATGGCGCGCGAGGTGAAGGGGAAGAACGATATCCGCCAAGTGGCGACTATTTCCGCGGAATCGGAAGAGCTCGGCAAAATAATCGCGGATACGGTGGAGAAGGTTGGCAAAGATGGCGTCGTCACTGTGGAGGAGTCGCAGTCATTCGGCATCGATTCTGACTTCGTGGACGGCATGGAATTTGACAAGGGCTACGTCTCCGCCTACATGATAACGAACGCGGAGCGCATGGAAGCTGAAGCAAAAGATGTCTCTATCCTCATCACTGATAAAAAAATATCAACGGTCAAAGACATTTTGCCGTTGCTCGAGAAGCTGGCGCAAAGCGGTAAGAGGGACCTCGTCATCATTGCGGACGATGTGGACGGGGAGGCGCTTGCGACGTTCGTCGTCAACAAATTGAAGGGCGTATTCAACGTGCTCGCGGTCAAAGCGCCGGGCTACGGCGACCGCAAAAAAGAGATGCTCGCGGACATCGCCATCACGGTCGGCGGTCAGGTAATCACAGAGGACCTAGGCATTTCGCTCGAGAAGGCCGAAGTAACGATGCTCGGTCGTGCGAATCGCGTGGTCGCGACGAAAGATTCGACCATCATCGTCGGAGGCAAGGGGAAGCGTTCTGAAATCGAGGCGCGCATTTCACAGCTGCGCAAACAGGCTGAAAATACGGATTCGAAATTCGACAAAGAGAAATTGGATGAACGCATCGCGAAACTCTCGGGCGGCGTCGCGGTCATTCGCGTCGGCGCTGCGACGGAGACCGAGATGAAATATCTCAAGGACAAAATTGAAGATGCGGTCAATGCGACCAAGGCTGCTATCGCCGAAGGTATCGTGCCGGGCGGCGGCGCGGCTCTTGCGAAAGTCGGTGAGAAATTGGGAAAGAAAATTGATGCGAAAGCACACGATGAATACACTGTTGGTTACAGAATTCTTCTTACTGCGCTTTCAGCACCACTCTTGCAAATTGCCAAGAACGCCGGACGCGAAGATGCTGCGGTCGTCCTTAGGGATGTCGTTCACAAAGGGCCCGCGTTCGGATTCAACGCCTCTGCTGAATCAGACGAGGCATCTATCGTAGATATGTACGAAGCGGGCATACTCGACCCGGTAAAAGTCACAAGAAGCTGTGTAGAAAATGCCGCATCTGCGGCTGCCGTGCTCCTCACGACCGAAGCGGCCGTTGCCGATATTCCTGAAGAAAAGAAGGCCACACCCGGCGGAATGCCGGGTGGGATGGAGGAAATGTGACCCCGCCCGAAGAGGGCGCCCGCAGGGGCCGAGTGTCTGCCGGAGGCAGATACGAGGCGGGTCAGGCACGCACAAGCTTGTGCGGGCCAGGGGCCACACCTCACTAGAGGTTGAAATTTTGAAAGACATCCACAGTGCGACCCGCCAACGGCGGGTCGCACTGTTATGATGTACGTATGCCGACCGCCCTGCGGGTAATTTTTCTCGTACCTCTGTGCGCCTTGCTCCTGTTCGCTTTTTCGACGACTGTATATGCGGCACCAGTCGATGCGGAGGGTAATTCCGACGGCAATCTCGACTGTCCGTCGCAGAGCTTTTATGTATACGTTAAGGGCGGTGGAAAGGTCATCGATGGCAAACCAAATTTGTACGGCAAGACATGCATCTCTCTTGAGAATAAAGATGTCGCAGCCAAAGGACACTGTGAGGGACCGAAAAACTGCAAAGCGGATCTCTGCGACGACAAGCCCTGTGCCTTGCCGCCGATTAAAGTCGAGGATGTCAAAAAGGCCGTGTACGGAGATACACCACCGCCGGCGGTCGTACCGCCACCTTCGCTTTCCGATAGGGGGGACGTAAGCGGCGGGCTGCCGCAGAATCCCATACCGCCGGGTACGAACCAGTCGTTGGTGGATCAGGCGCTCTTCAATCCGACGCCGCTCGCCGAACAAAAGGATACTCCCCCCCCCTCGGCAAATTCCGTGGGTGAGGTACTAAAACGAGCCGACACGCAGCCCGGGGTTATAGACAAAATCCGCGACTTCTTCTCGCCCGCGCCGCTAAATCCGAATCAAGATACGTTCCAGCTCCAGCCGACGAAATACGACGACTTCGGAAATGAGATTCCGCAGACCGTCGGTCCGCAGACGGATTCGTTTATCGGTGCGGATTCGACGTTTACGGAAAACAAGGAACAAATGCAACTTACAGGAACGCCGACATGCGACGGCTGGATGAGCTGTATGAGAGAAAAGGTGAGCACGTTGTTCAATCCCAGCGAACTTGAAGAAGCGAAGGCCCGGAAGCTTGAGTCGAATTGGAATTTCGGCAACATGAAAAGTTGCAGCGGCGGCATATGCAGCGGATATCAATCGTTCTCGACGCCGGAGGAGGGGGCCAAGGCGGACATAAATAATATTGCCAAATGGGTTGATCGTGGCGACGATACGCTCAACAAGCTGATGAACAGGCTTTCGCCGTCCAATGATGGCAATGACACGAGGGGCATGGTGAATTATCTTTCGGATAAGCTCGGCATCTCGCCAAACACCAGGCTTGATCTCGGCAACGAAACGCAAATAGTCAACTTATTCAACGAGAAAGCCTTTCTCGAGCATAGCGTACGCGCGACCGACGTAATGCCGTCGCGGGAAATAATCGGCGCATATCAGGCAGTCGCGCAGAATTACGGTTTTCAGGGCGACTCCTTGGCCGTCTCCCAAGTGCCGCTTCCGCAGGACAATCCGCTTGTCGGCGGCTCGTACTCATACGGTCCGGGAGGAGCGTCCGGATTCGACAATCTGGCCGCTTACAACTATTTTAACGACGATAACACTGCCGCGTGGAATGAGGTCAAACTCAACGACGAGGCGGTGCGGCAGCAAATGTTTAATGACGCGGGGTTATCCGGCCTCGCACTCGAATATCCCTCGAATGACGCGCTTCGAATGAACCAGCCGGAGTATTCCCGGCAGGACCTGACGGTAAATACGAGCGCCGGGTTATCCGGCGGGTTGTCCGGTAGCTTAGCCGCCGATGTTTCACCTGCGGCCAAAGTGCCGGATATCCTCTCCGCCGACAACTTTGCCGAGTGGGCCGAAGTCGCTCGCACTGAAAATCTCGCGAGCAATAATCTCTTATCTGGTGACAACGCTGCCGCGTGGGATGAAGTCTCGCGCGATGATAAATTGGCCACGAACAATTTCTTTTCAAACAACAACGACACCGCGTGGGCCGAGGTTGCGCGAAACGAAAATTTCGCAAGTAACGACTATCTCTCCGGCGACAATGCCGACGCCTGGGAACAGGCCAAGCGTGACGACCAAGCCGTCATAGATCAGCAAAAACGGGACGCGGACCTCGCCGTCCTTATAGACAACGAGCAGAGGGTGTACGACGAGGCGGACAAGCAGGCGGCTTTGGACGAAGCGGCGCGAAACAACGTTGACAATGCCGCGAACGACACCGAGCGAATTGCCGCACTTGCCGAATATGACAAACAAAAAGCGGCGGCGGACGAAGCCGCACGTAACAATATTGACAATGCCGCGAACGACGCCGAGAGACGCGCGGCCCTCGTTGAGTACGACAATCAAAAAGCGGCCGAAGCTGAACAGGCGAGGAAACTTGAAGAGGCACGCAACAATGTCGATATCGCCGCGAACGACGCCGAGAGACGCGTGGCTATTGAAGAATATGACAAACAGAAAGCGCTCGAGGAAAATAAGATTATTGCGAGCAACGAGCAATACTTGAAAGACAGGCAAAACGCAGCCGCCCGGGCTCTCTCAGAAAGCGAGAAAAAGGCCAGTTACGACGTGGAACTGCGCAATGATTTCATCAACAACAGGGCAGTCGACGTATCGACCGACAAGGACGGTATCACGAAGTATAGATTTGGGAGTAAAGAAGACACCGACAAGTTCACCGAGCTAAACAACAGTGCGCGCAGCTCTATCAGCGACTACAAAACAGCTCTCGATGCGAAGAGTAACGCCGATAACGAGCTGCGAAGTTACATTGATCAAAATGATAAATCACCTGACCTTGGCGCTGTCTATCTCAAAACGCACCTGGAAAGCAATTTGAAAACAGCGGACCTTGAAGTGGACAGGGCAAGGCAGGATCTTGTGGTCGCAAGAAGCGCAGATCAGAGCGCGGTAATCGATATGGCATCGGGCCTGACGCAAAAGGACCTAACGGATGATGCGCAGGCCCGCCTTGATGCTGCAACCGCAAAAAGAGATAAAATTGCAGACGATATATCGAATGTCGCGAAGGGCAACATGACCCCGGAGTTAAAAGCGTTGGCCGACGGTCAAGAAGGCTACCTGGCAAAAGGGATGCGTGTCACTTCGGAGTTCATCAAGGGAGCGTTCAATGTGAAATCCTTGTTGAGTAGTGCGGTTGACGTCAATGCGCTGTCGCCTGAGCTTCGAGCCGCTTATGAACAAGCTCAGCCGCGGGCTTCGGTCATCGGCCAATTTGGCGCGTTCTGGGCAACGGACCTGGTAGACCGCTCCAGAGTGGAGCTCGCGCTTCAAGGATGGACAGATTTGACGCAAAAGGAGCAAGTAGAAAACTATGTCAACCCGTCGACGGCCGCGGACAGGGCTGGAAACATTGCGATGATTTGGCTTGAAGTGGGAGCTCCGGGAGCTGGTCGCGCGATCGGCATGCTTGCAAGTGAGGCCAGATTAGCGGCTGGAACCGAATCGGGAGTTGCCGCAGCGGGCGGAGATGCTCTCGGCGGGGGAGTGACCGGCGCTAGAGCCGGGGCTGTTTCGGGGTTGGATGCGAGCGAGGTTGGTCTGCGGGCGGCAGGGAAGGATGTCGCAGCCGCCCGCCCGGCTCCCATTTCAGAAAGTCCGGTATGGGATGCCAACGCCGGCAGCTGGAGAGATCCGAAGACGGGACGGTTCGCTGAGGCCCCGTCCGCTGAAGCTGCACCTGCAGCAACTCCAAAACCCGTTGAACCGGTGAGGATTCCGACAGAAGCCGAACTCGATCGGGCAGCGGTTGAACGAATGGCAGGGGAAGGACCTACGCCGGTAAAAACTCCCGCAGCTGAACCCGTCGCACCAAAAGCGGTCGAACCTGCGGCACCCGCGCCGGAGGTTGCATCTGCGGCGGAAAAGCCCTGGTACCAACGGCTACGTGAGTCAATTTTTGGCAAGAGCGAAACGCCGCCGGCGGCCGTAGAAGTACCGAGACCTGTCGAGCCCGCCCCACGGATAAGTGAGCCCGTGAGGGCGCCGACGCAGGCAGAACTCGACCAAGCCGCAGTTGAACGAATGGCAGGGGAAGGACCTACGCCGGTAAAAACTCTCGCGTCCGCGCCGGAATCTACGATCGGGAGGTCATATCCCGTTTCGTCCGATTCACCAGTAAGAAGTGTGGCCGCCGTGCCTCTGGACGACGCGATTGCCACCAAGACACTTACGAACGGGCAGCCGGACACGGTCACGTTGTACAGAGGCATCAATCAAAAGTACGACCCGAATTTTGCGGGTCCGGACCCATTTTTCACCCCCGACAAGAATGAGGCAGTACGATACGCATTGAGAAACGGAGGAAGCGAGCAGGAAATCGTCGCGATACAAGTTGACAAGAATGCTCTTCGCGACTTACAAGCGTATCGAGAGCTAGAAGGCGCGAGCGGAGGTAGGCCCCCTGGATTCGGTGAGCAGACAAATGGATACGTGCAGGTGCCGCAAGATTGGATAGCGCCTGGAACAAAAACACCGTCATTAACTGCGGAGATTGAGGGCGCTGGCAGTCGGCTTCAGCAGATAACAAAGGGGTATAATGACGAGGCCAACGCAGCAATCAGCGCAAGGGGTGCAGCAGGACAGCGAGTCGAGTTTGATTACAAGGCGGCAGGGGGCGATTGGAGTAAGCTTTCTTCGGCGGAAAAGCGGGCGCTGATTGAAAGTAATCCCGACTATATTGCCGCCCAACAACGAGTTGACATCGTTGCCGCAAATGAGAAGCAGGCGGTAAAGAAGCTCGCGAAAGAATATTTCCCGCCTGCTCCGACAGATGTCGTTCCCGCCGCGGAAAAATCGTGGTTGGGGAAGAAATGGGAAGACCTCAAGAGCTCGTTCGGGTATGGTGAAAACCCGCCGGTAGTCGAAACGCCAAAAGCCGCCGTTGCACCTGAGACTGTGCCTGCGCCAAAAGTGGACGCTCCGGCACCACGCGTCGAGCCCGCACCTCCCGAAATCGCGCCTACTCCAAAACCGGCTGAAGCTCCGGCAGCGAGAGCCGAACCGGCTCCGGTAGAAACAATCCCTCCCGCACCGGCAGCGGAATCGAAATCATGGTGGCAGTGGACTAAAGAGCGGTTGGGACTTAGTGAAAAGCCACCAGTAGCCGAACCGCCGGCGGCAGCAGAGACACCAAAAGCTGCTGTTGTGCCTGAGTCGGCGCCCGCGCCAAAAGTCGATGCTCCGGCCCCGCGAGTTGAGCCGGCACCTGCAGAAGTTGCGCCCGCGCCTAAAGCAGTTGAACCCGTGCCACCAACGCCTGAGCTCGCAACTGCTCCTGAAAAATCGTGGTGGCAGGGCATGAAGGAGCGTTTGGGATTCAGCGAAAAACCGCCGGCCCAAGCACCGCTTACTCAAGCCGAGCGCGATGCGCTCGTGGCGGGAGACCAGGGTCCGGTGGTGGAGAGAGCCGCCGCCGCGCCAAGGTCTGCCGAACCTCCGGCGCCGAAAGCCGAACCTGCGCCGGCAGAAACGACTCCCCCCGCGCGGGCAGCGACGGAGCCTGCGCCAATTGAGCCGGTCAAGCGAGGCAGTGGCGATGTTTCGAGACCGAACGCCGAGATAACCATGGGAGACGAAGGTCCCGTGGCACTGAGGTCGGGGGCGGAGAATCCTTCCGGCAAAGTATGGAACGACAGGACGCTTACGCGCGATGAATTTATTGCCGACTACAAAGCTGTCTACCCGAAAACCAGTCTCACCGATGCGCAGCTGGCAGAGCGATACGCCGCAGGCAAAAGGCTGAATCCGCAAACCGGTCAGTTGAAAGTCCCGGAGACGCCTGCACCGGCCGCGGCTACGACACCCGCAGGTACGCCCGCCGCGCCCGCAGTTGCGGGAACTCCATCATTACTCAGTCGTGCGGCGAGTTGGGTGGGGGACAACAAGAAAATCACGATGTGGGGCGTGGTCGGTGGACTTACTGCCTGGGTTTACTTCACACCCCCGCTGGTGCGTGCACCACTCGATTCGTTGCCGCCGGAGAACAAAGCTCCCGCTGCACCGGTCCCACCCGTCGTCGAGCCGCCTGCGAAAACTGAAGTGCCGCCCCCTGTTGTTCGCAAGGAAGTGCTGCCGCCGGTCACTCGGCGTGATGTGGTTCAAACGGGATATCCGGACAACCGCAACGGTGGCTCGGGTGATTTCTGCATATCAAGCGTGAATCCCGTCGTCGTAATACCTAACGTCAAACCCGGGCCGGGTTGCTACAACAACCCCGGGCAGAATTCCGCGTGGCGCACGTTCCCGCCGATGCCGCCCCCGCCTCCACCGTCTACACCTTCACCCACACCAACTCCAACGCCTACTCCGACACAACTGCCGGTGTCTCCAAAGCCGACGCCAACGCCGACCTCGACGCCGCCGGTCCTCCAACCGTACGCGACGCTCATCGCAAATCCATCTACGGTTTTGCCGGGCGGTAAATCACGCTTGATTTGGTCGAGCGTCAACACATCCGGCTGCGAACTCTTCGCTCCGGGAAGCGTATCGATGGCTACGACCACGCGCGGCTCGACATCCACACTCCCGCTCGCGACGACCACCCAATTCACGCTGAATTGCAGCGCCACATCGGGCGCCACCACCTCGGCGCAGACGACGGTGACTGTTCACTAATTTGCGGGCGGTGATATACTGGCGGATATGAATACCACATACATTTTAATAGGTGTTGTAGCCGCCGTCGCCGTCTGGGTCGGCGTCACGTACAACAGGTTCGTCACGCTTACTAATAGAGTGAAGGAGGGATGGTCTGATATAGAGGTGCAGATGAAGCGCAGATACGACCTCATTCCGAATCTCGTGGAGACGGTCAAGGGGTACGCCACGCACGAAGCGGGGACGTTGCAGAAGGTGACAGACATGCGTACGCGCGCGATGAATGCGACCGCACCGGCCGAAAAGGCGGAGGCGGAGAACATGCTCTCCGGCGCGCTCAAATCGCTCTTTGCGGTTTCGGAGAATTACCCCGACTTGAAGGCAAATACGAATTTCATCGAGCTCCAGCGCGAGCTCTCGGACACGGAGAACAAGATCCAGGCCGCGCGCCGCTTCTACAACGGCGTCGTGATGGAGTTGAATACCAAGTTGCAATCATTCCCGTCCAACCTCGTCGGCAACATGTTCGGCTTCAAGCAGAGTGATTTCTTCCAGCTCGGAGAGAACGAACAAGCGGCAAAAGAACCGGTAAAGGTCAGTTTCTAACGGTGCGTTTTTCCAGCCGGGCTTCCTTCGGGGGGTCCCTGTAGAAGGCGTGGTCGCCGATGTTTTTCAGCCAGGTGAGCCTTTTAAACACCTCCTTCGTGCGCTCGGTCATGCGCGTCTCGTTCGGGTCGTACTCGTTCCAATCCGCGCGCTTATAGAAGAACGTCTCGGGGGAAAGTCCGGTAATCGGCGAGAGTTGGGCGACTATTTGTGCGGCGGATTTCCCTTTGAAGCGCGAGGCGAAGACGTCTGCGAGTTGCTGGACGCCTCTAAGTGCCACACCTTCGAGTTTCTTCTCGTTCGCCGTCCAAGTGAACTGATGCTTCGCGTAGATAACTTCGTGCATCGTGCTGCCCCAGCGTCCCGAGGCGAGGCGCGCAAAGGTGACCTGCGCCACTGCGAGCTGTCCCATCGGTCCTTCGATGCCGGCCTCAAAGAAAACGTTCTTCGCAACCAGCTCGAAATCTTTTTTGGAAAATCCCTGCTCCGCGCTTTGTTCGATGCGCGAATGCAGCTGCTTTTCGGCGGCCGTAGCATCTCCCGGCATTGCGGTATACAGCGTCATCGCCGCAAATGTTGTGCGAAGACCTTTCACCATCGTGTCCGCCACCGCGTCGGCGGATATTTCTATTTCCTTGCCCGATTCGTCTTTGAGAAAATCGTCGAACAATTTCCTGGCCCCTCTGATTTGCTCCGGTTTGACACGGTCCATGCCCATGGGGAAAAGTATACCCCGTGAGATACACATCTCGAACGTGCAGGAGATGACAGTCTTGCTACCTCACGGGGTGTACCTCCCTCGCGTTGAGTTCGTCTGTGGGCGTATTATAGTGTTGATATGAGACCTCTCTCCGTGCTTCGGAGCAGGAATGCTTTCTGTGCATGGACGCTCATCGGCGCGTCCCTTTTCTTCCTGTTCACGACGACGATTGCGCATGCGCAAGCCGACCGGTCGTATGAGTACGCCAAGATCTCGCAGGACATCACTGTCCGTCGCGATGCATCCATTGCCGTCCAAGAGACGCAGACCTACGATTTTGTCGGCGTCTACCACATGGGATTCAGGAATATCCCGTACGACAAAATAGGAGCGATAAGCGATGTATCCGTCCGCGACGCGGACACGGGCGAGGTGTACACGTACTCCGCCTCGCGACTTGAAAAAACCAATCCACTGAGCTGGGGGCAATTCACGGTCTACGACGACAACGACTCCTTCAATATCGAGTGGTATTTTGATGTAGGTGAACATACGGGCCACTATCAACACACCTGGGTCTTGAGCTATACCGTACACGGTGCCGTGTCCTTTTACCCCGACCACGACGAGCTCTACTGGAATCTCTATACGAGCTACACCGTTCCGGTAGCGGCAACGGAAGCATGGGTCCGTCTTCCGGAGAAAGATACCGCTCCGCAGTCGGTGCTTTATTCGAGCACGGAGCAAACATATTCAGTGGAACAAACGGATGACCGTACCTTCCACTTCGTCACACGGGATAGTGTGGCGGGCGACAAACTTACCATCGCGGTCGGCTGGCAGAAGGGGATGGTGAGTGAGGCGGCGTACTTTGCGGACCTTTTGTATATCTATTTCGGATTCGTACTTGCGGTACTCGTCGTTGTCGCGTCCGTCATCTTCGGTTTCCTTCATTGGTATTTCACCGAGGTCTACCGCAAAGGACGCGGCACAATAATTCCCGAATACAAGCCGCCGCGCGGACTGCGACCGGCGATGGCGCAGCTCATTGTGAAAGAAAAAATCAACGATGCGACGTGGCCCGCGACCATCGTGGATCTCGCGGTGCGCGGGTATGTCCGGATATCCAAAGAAGAAGGCGGACCGGTCATTTTCGGATTCAAAGCGAAAGGCTACCGGGCTGACCGCCTGAAAGAGTACGCGCAAGATCAGGCACTTCTGCCGTTCGAAAAAGAATTTCTCACCGTTCTTTTCGAGTCGCACGCGGATTATTTTTCTACGATTGAATTTCAGAAAGAAATGAGCAAAGCACCGCTCAAGAGCTGGGCGTTTCAGAAGAAGATGGGCAACCTCTTGAAGACGCTCTACGCGGACACGGACCGCGAGACGGGCGCGTACGAAGTCCCTCTTGAAGTTAAGTCTAAATTCATACCCGGCGCAATGAGCAATGGTCCCCGTGTCGCTCTGATGTTCTTCCGCGTCTTTGCGTCTTTTATCGTCGCCGGCATTATCATCACAGTCACGAATTTTTCCGTAGAAACGGTGCAACTGGCCGCGCTTGCTGTGACGTCGCTCGTCTGCGGGCTGCTTTTGTTCCGGCATATTCACTACAATCCGCGTCTCAACAAGGAGGGGTATCTTTTGCGTGACGATTGGCGCGGCTTCAAATTATATCTTTCGACGGCGGAGCAACACCGTCTGCAGAATCTGACACCCGACCTTTTTGAGAAATATTTGCCGTACGCGATGATATTCAAGATAGAGAAGAAATGGGCCAAAGCGTTCGATTCCATGAATCTGCCGCAGCCCGCTTGGTATGGTTCAGGTAGCGGCGGCGCATCAAACTTTACGGGTGGTATTTCTTCGGGCGGCGGATTTTCTGCGTCCGTTTTCTCCGCGTCGTTCGCGTCGAGTTTTACATCCGCGTTCGCTTCTTCCGGAGCGGGAGGAGGCGGAGGCGGGGGAGGCGGCGGCGGAGGCGGGGGAGGAGGTGCTAGTTGATGACTTTTCATTCCACAGGGCCGCGGCATACAAGGCCGCGGCCCTGCTATTATTGAGCCATGCACTTGGGTCGCTCCGCGGCAGTTGTTCTTCTACCATTTCTTTCGTTTGTTCCGCTCGCGCTCGCACAAACCTCGGACCCCTCAAAAACGTTTTTTGGCGACGTCTGCAAAGCCGGATATTCATACACCCTTTCTTCCACGGCAACGGGCTTTTCGGTAACAGAAGTGCAGAAAGTTGATTGCAAGAAGAAGGACGCGAACGGCCAGCTAGTAAACGCGAATGTTCCCGAATGCAGAGATAAGACGGGAGACATTGCATACAATTGTGTTGCATCCAAATGCGATCACAAGATATGCAAAGAAGGCGAGCCGACGTCGGTCTCCGCATTGGCGCCTCTCACGAGCCAGTCAATCCGTGCCGCGGTAAACGAGGCGCCGGCCAACATGGGTCAGGATTCCATCGTGCGTCCGTGGACTCCGGGCTCGGCATCGAATTTGGATAAACTTCTTCAGGCGGGATATGCTCCCGGCGGTTTAGTCCCCAATACAGGAGGAGGGCAGAATGGTGGATCCGCGCCGCAAGGTCAAAGTGCGTACGACTCTCTCATGCTGTACGGGGGTTCGCTGCAGGAATACGGAGGGAGCTCCGCGAAAACGGGGGAGGCATCGGTACCTATCGGAAGTAGCCGGGCAAGTGAAGTTATGCCGCAGGTTCCCGGCGCGAGTGATGCCTATACGCTGCAAGGCGGGACGTTTGCCGAATCACCCGCAACACAGGTGCAAACTTCGCGGGAAACAGGCGGCCTGAGCGGTCAGAACACATTCGAACCCTCCCTCAACTCCGACGCAATCGCACAGGCCACTCCCGCACCCTGTACGTCGGGAGTGTGGACGTGTTGGGCGACTCAGACCTGGGCCAACCTTACGAGCGGCAAGATTTTCAGCAGCGCCGCGGAGGCCGGCACACCCGACTCTCGAATCAGCCAGACGCAGCCGAACATCACAACGCTCTCCGTTACACAAAACAACCCCACGGACGCACCCGCAGGATTGTTTTCAACTCAACCGCTGGAATCAGCACAGCAGAGCGGACCATTGGCGTCCATAGGAGCAAAAAGTGCGTGGAGTATTGCACCCGATTGGGAGGATAACGCTCAGACCGGCGTCCCTCTACCGCTCGAAGCACGGCAACCGCCCGCCGCGAACGTAGTACAACCGGCGGTAAGTCCCGCATTTGTGCAACCGGCGCCGCAGGAAGCACCGGTTCAAAATCAGGCGTGGCCCGTCGGGGGAGGCGCGTCGGATATTCCAACGAACACTTCTCGCGCTGACATGGACACCATGACACCGGCACAACTCAGAGCAGTTCAAGACCAAATGTCCGCCGACCGTTCCGCGCAGGCGCAGGCGGAAGCCGATGCAGCAAAACCAAAAATTACGACCCAGCAGGCAACCTATGCGAAAGCGAACGCCGTGTTCGGCGCGGCGTTCGAAGTTCTCGGGGGCGGCAGTACGGATAAGTTGAAGACTGCGTGGAAGGATTACGTTACCACGATCGATAACAACTCACGCGCAGCGCCGGTCGCTCCTGTACAGATGGCTGAGCTTCAACCGATTCCGGGAACCGAAGTACGCACCCCTTCGGGAGCCGAGCGTGCGTTGTCGATATCACCGTCGGATCCGGACGCGCCGACTTTGGCGGCGGGTAACCCGACACCCGAATCTTTCAATGCCGCAGAGTCGCAGAGGAAAAGAGATCTCGCCGAGAACGTCATAGCGCAGAAATGGCAGGAGATAGAGGCGGCACGCACCGACCTTCAATCCCGAACCGATACATATATCGCAAGTACGCGCGCCCTCGGATACGACGACGTCACGCAGGGTGCCGCGTGGCCTACCTACGAGCAGTGGTGGAAGGAATACGAAGAGCGAGTCGATGCGTTTACCGCAAAGGTGGATGCGTACCACTCGGGCGACAGCGACGTCGTACAGCAAGTCGACGCCGCCGCCCGTATACCTGCGGGAGGGCCGTCGGAAGGGTTAACAAGAACCATCGATGCGATGCGACGCAACAGCGACGAAATCTGGAACCAAACGCCGTCGTTTTGGGATGACCCCGTGTCCGCAACCCTCGGCGGCGCGACGCGTTTCGCCGAGCAGACAATCACAAGCTCACTCGAAGCAAGTCGTAATTTACTCGAGCACACAGGACAGCTTGGTGAGACGCTTGGCTTCAGCAACCCCGAGCGCGCCGTCGGACGCGTGTTCGACCCTGTCGGGGCGACTGACCAGCTGGCGAAAGACGCGGCACTCGTCGCCGGCACAACGGTGGCTCCGTGGGGTGCGGGGCGGGTCGCCGGCCTGTTCGAGAGAAGCGCCTGGACCGCGTTGCCGAGATCCGTTACAAGCGACGTCCGCCTCGTGATGGAGGACAGCGCGGGTTTTTCGGCGACGGTCGCGAGGGGAGCTACGGAAACAGCGGGTTCGGGTGCCGCCGAAAGCGGCGCCGGGACACTCGGAGGGGTAACGAGGACAGGAGAAATCACGGTCACACGGAGTTCGGGAGATGTGGTCGCGGAGCCGGCCGCATCAGGCGCACTCTCATCCGCATCGACGGACGCAGCGGCCATCGCAAGAACGGAGGCGGCGGCAAATGAAATACGGGCGCTCTCCGGCAAACAACCCGTCACTCCCGTGTCCGGTAGCAATCCCTACGCGGCGTTCGACAACGCAGTCGCGGATGCGCGCGCGGGTGCCGCGCAGTCAGAGACGGCACCTGCAGTATCAAGCGCAGTTGAGGCACCGGCGGCTGTTGCGCCGGCCGCGGAGAAAGCGGTGGAATCCGGCTCGCTCGCGAATGTTTCCGCCGGGCCGAAGGCGCTTGAGCCGACCGTAGAAAATCTGACGATGAGGGATTGGGTGGGTGGTACGGGAGCAACGGCCGGCATTGCGTGTCTGGGCTTTTGTCCTTTATCCGAGCCGCCGCCGCGCGAGACGGCGCTTCAAGCGGACGTTCTGGGTCTTAGCCGCGAAGACATCGCGATTCTTTTCCCTCAGTCGGATATCGGTAAGGAGGAGGCTGCCAAGAAGTCCGAGCTTCCGCCCCCGGCAGAGGTAACAATCCCGGCAGGAATCGTCACAGAACAGGAGCTCACGGCACTTTTCACCAAAGAAAAACCCGCCGAAGAGCTGCCGCCTCCCTCAGTGACGTCTCCGGCAGCGGCGGTGCCGCCCCCGGCTGTTTCCGAGGAGGATGTCGCAACACCTTCTCCCGCGCAAGCCCCGACCGCTCCGTTACTCACGCCTGAAAGTTCCGAACCGATACCTGACCCGCTTCCGCCGCCGGATATGAGGCGACAGTTGGCCGCGGAGGAAGCGGAAAAAGTTATGGCGGAAGTCGAACGCGTTCGCGCGCAAAATCTGGCGAGCGATCGGGCGGAGCAAGAATCGCGGGCGCAACGACTCGCTGAAATGCAAGAGCAAATCAAACAGCAACAGGCCGCATTGGACGCGCAGATAGCCGCGCAACAGGCGGCAGATGCCGCCAGGAAAAAAGCGGAGGAAGAAGCCGTTCAGCTTGCGCAACCTGTTATGACGCCCGCGCCTGTCGTCGGCACAGGTACCGGACCGACGGCAGATGTGATAGCTGCGGGGCTCAGCGGTAACGCGACGGTTTCGGGAGGGGAAAACTCAAGCCCCAGAGTTTCCATCCCGATACAATTCGTAGACAATACTGCTTTCCCGACACCCGAAGGGAACGTCACCATCAACAGTCTCGGCGAAGCCGCATCCAAGGAAAAATTCAAAGGGTACTCTTTCACGATTGAAGGCTACACAGACCCGCGAACACCTTCGGCCACCTGGGGGCGTGACAACGTGAGACTCTCTCAGGCACGGGCGGAAGCCGTGAGGCAGACCATTGCGACGTTCTACAACATCCCTCTCAGCAGTATTACCGCTATCGGCATGGGAGCGGCGAACCCGGTGATGAACAGTTCGGGAGTCATCGACAACGCGGCGAGCAGACGCGTTGTCGTAACCGCCATACCTCCCAAGAGATAATTCCGGCGACGTCTCATATTACAAGTCCGATTTGCTATACTAGAAAAGATTGCCGCGCAGCTTGCTGCGAGGGCAACGAAAGAGGGTGTATGTTTGTTGCATGGAGGACCGTCATCTGTTGAAGAGTCA